>Ga0115567_10003284_pt1 | contig 15962 bp, 35 predicted proteins | sample COGITO_mtgs_1204_2_FD_88679 | JGI IMG/M metagenome (GOLD analysis project Ga0115567, IMG submission 88679) | Pelagic marine microbial communities from North Sea - COGITO_mtgs_120412 | ecosystem: Environmental > Aquatic > Marine > Epipelagic | place: Germany:Helgoland, sampling site Kabeltonne... | reverse complement strand
GTTATACTAAATATAGAGCAACTGATAAGGAATACTAAAATGATCTACTTACTAGCAACTATCGCAATAATCGCTTTATTCTTAGTACAACAAATCACTATGATGATTCTACAAGTTAATAAAATGGATGTAGAAATGGCCGCTAATGCAGCAGCTAATTATAAACTATACCAAGGTGAATAATATGAGTATTAAAAAAGACTTAATGAATAACTGCCAGATGCTAGTAGATACTAAAGCAGGCTACACACTACGCTTAACCTATGAGTCAGGTGTATTCGTATTAAGTATGCTAAATGAGTATAGAAGATCATTTGTATTAGTATCAGAGACATTCAAGCCTCAATGGCATTTATACAATGCGTTGATTAAATTACAAGGTGGGATAATATGATTATAAACGCAATAGCTGTAGGCACTAGGGGTATAGCGCTAACTAAAGGTAAAACCTATACTGTTAAGACTAGTCCATGTATTCATTACTACGGTATATCGTACACGTCACCTACTTACGGCCAAGTAACAGATAATAATGGTAAGACAATATCATTACATTTAAGCAGGTTCACTACTTTAGATCATAAAGATATTAGTGTTCCTTACGTTATAGAAATATAAAACTTTACATAACTTACTAACAACCTTAACACTAACAACCCTATAAGCTGCCATACTAATATTAGACCTTAACCCAACTATAGCGAGAAACATTATGAGATTAACTAGACACCAAGTAGAATGTATCTATATATTCAATAATAAAGACCTGACAGGTGTTGACTTAACATACGTTGACCTGACAGGTGTTGACTTAACATACGTTGACCTGACAGGTGCTAACTTAACGTACGTTGATCTAGGAGGCGCTAACTTATCATACGCTAACCTATCAGGTGCTAACTTAATAAAGGCTAACTTATCAGGTGCTAACTTATCATACGCTAACCTATACTATACTGTAGGTAACGGTAAAGAATTAATCACTATACAAACAAATTACTATACTTTGACTATGACTAAAGATATTATTCAGATTGGCTGTATGGTTTATACGTATGAAGAGTGGCTAAACTTTAGTGACACTGTTATAAAGGGTATGGATTCTAAGGCTTTAGAATTTTGGCAGCAGTATAAAGACATCGTTTTACAAATGCACTGTATAAACTTTACAGGATGGATACACTAAGAACCTTATAAGATGCCATACTAATATTAGACTTTAACCCAACTATAGCGAGAAACATTATGCAGAACTACTTTGAAAACAAGACTAGAGATAATGGCGAATCATTCTACTGCTTAACAGATAATGCACCTGATGAGCTACGTGATCTTATCCGTGAATTACATGGTGATAGACTACCTAATGATTGGGTATATACTACAGCTTACCATCTGTTTTTAGATATCGATTCAAATACTGATGAAGATGAGCTGTTTGAATTAGCTGATAACCTAGTAGATAACTCTTATAGTGTATTATTATTATGGTTGGCTGATTGGCACGCTTATGTTGATGATAGTGTAGCCACTAATGTTTTTAACATGATTCAAAGTGCACAACAAACTATGATCATGAACATGGCACAACAAGTATTAGAATATGTACAAGAACTAGAGGTAGAATAACAATAATAACTACCCTCCTAGCCCTCTTAGTTGAGGGCTTTTTATTACCTGCCTTAGATACACACCCTTACTAACACTTTACAGAGTAGACACACTAATAGCATTATCAGTTGATATACTGGTATTAGAGACAAGATAAACAACTATAGGAAACATTAATATGAGCAACTTATTCACTAATACCAAAACAAATATTACATTATCTAAAACTGACTGGTTGGATATCCTTAAGTCAGACGATATATGGACAACCTCATCAGCAGAATCTAAGTTTCAAGCTATGGTCATGCTAAAGGAGTTACAAGCAGTATGAGACATTCAGAGACTATACTAATGATTATAATCATTATAACAGTAGTACTAGGCGTGCTATACGCCACTAAGATCAGACACACACAAGATATTCACCTAAAAGTAAAGGAGCTACACTATAGAGCTAAAGCTAACAATGATAAAGTAGACCTGATATTTACACAGCACTTGGAGTACTTAAATGCTAAATAATATAGTTAAAGACAGTGAACTATACGACCATACATACGTATATGATCAATTAACATTACTAAAGCTTGATAGCAAGGTTATTAACCTAGTTATGGACTTAGTACTACAAACTAGAACACAGGCACGCTCACAAGGCTCTAAACTAGCCTTAGAAACAGTTAAAAAAGGTAAGGATATATGAATACAGATAAGTACACTGTTAGCTATGGCTCAATGTGGTTCGACCAACCTAATGGGGACTGCTTAGAGGTAGCTAGTAATAATGAGGCTAGATTGTATTTAGTAGACGATAATGTACGTGTTATAGAGTTTAGCCACGTTACGCACTCAATTGAATATGCCCTATTGAAACTTAACACACTTAAGGATAAAAACAAATGAGATTAATTGATGATAATGATAATAAAACAACAATGTTACCTGATAAGGTAGTGGATTACTTAAATAATGCTAATGCACGAAGTCTATCAGATGGTAAATATGAATTTAGTAATATAACATTCTGGAAGTGTACAGGCTTATATTACATCCGCATTAAAGGCTTTACTAAGTTGATACCACAATCACAATACGACCATGCTAAAGCTATCTACATGAATATGCGATATAACGTGTTTAAAGAGTATGATATGTAAATACTATGTTATATGTAAATACTATGTTATATGTAAATACTATGTTATATGTAAATACTATGTTATATGTAAATACTATGTTATATGTAAATACTAACTTATATGTAAATACTATGTTATATGCTACAGACTACCACCTAGGAGACCACACAATGCCCTTCAGACGACGCAAAAGATATTATGATACTAACACTCAAACAAGTGAACAGAGGCAGTGTAAGCACGCTATTATAGATAACCATAACATCACTCTAGAGAAGATTGATTCTCCTAGTGTAGGAACTACTGTTATTGCATGTGGTGCAATACTTATATTTGGTGCTCTTGGTGTAATTGCACTAACAGCTTACTTTTTAATTTAGGAGTCAATAATGCTACAAGATTATAAGAAAGAAATAGGTACTAAAAGATTAAATATACTGCTTAACTATATAGATAGGCATATCATTACATATCAAACAAGGCTTAACAGACTATTCCATATAGATAATATCTATAGGTGTGGTGAGCTAACATTTAAATTTAGCCCTAATACTGCTACATGTACATTCAAAGATATAGAGCTACCTATAGTAGTAGGTTCTTTATTAATTGATCTATTCAATGAATATTAAGTATAAGGAGGTAGGATACAATGACCACACATAATCCAACTACTACTATAGCTTTGATTAATAGAGCTGATCAGCTTATAAAAGGGACTGAATCAGGGGTTAGTACTTATCACATGCAAGGTGTTAACAGTAAGCTAAAGGTTATACATAATATAGTTAACCAGTTCCATACTAAGGGGACTATATCTGTTAAACAATTCTCTTACTTGTTAAACTTAGTTAATGAATTAGAACACTTGCTAGTAGGTACTATTCAAGGAATCACTAAAGATAGCACAGTACCACTAAAGAGGAAGATACCTAAAGATATTACTAAAGATGATATAATAGAGTTTTATAAGAATGTGACTTAGTAGGGGGAATTAGTCACAAATATTTATTACTAGTATTATCATACACTTATGTGATTAGGCTATTGACTTTATTAAATTTATATGCTATAACATATCTTATATTAAATACCTTTATTAATTACTAGTATCAATCACAGTCAATTATTACTAGTATCAATCACCTCATATAAACATACAGTTACTACGGCTGCAAGCAGCCTACCAACAATCCTACCTACCTAGAGTTAAGTACTCTAAAAGTCACAAGTATTACAGTAGATTCATTAATCATTTGGAGACTTTCAACTTTCCTTAACACTAGCTACTTAAATTAGTACTTAAGATAAGTGTATAAATACACTATTACTATGGCTGTTCCAGCCACCAACCTTCCTAGAGTTAAATAACGTTTAAAGTCAAGAGTACTATAGTACATTCAATAATAACTTGAGACTTTCTAGACTGTTTAACTCTATATATATATAGCCTTTCTTCTTGGGGGCTATCGCCAGTAGTAATTAATCTTTAGCTAACTCTTAATTAAAGATTATTGATAATGCTTAAATACCTACACTACGTGTTACTACTTTAATTAATCTCAATATAGGTTATTAATAATAAGAGACTTTATTACCTCCTCTTACTTTCCTTTGTGTGATCAGTGCCATAGGCACGTACTTGTACATAGGTGCAGCTTAATGGTTGCACTTCGTGCCATTGGTGAGCTGTAAAGGGTATTAATAAGGTACATAAAGAGTCTTTTGTATAGCTATAGACGTAGTTATGAAGTAATAACTATTGTTGTTAATGATATAGTGTATCATCTGTATTAATAACAAAGGCTTAGATACACTGATAGCTACCAGCAGACGTACATCTATAATTATTAGTTATAAGCAGCAGTATATTCATAACTTATGGTGATAAGCACAGTAGCTTGTACAGGGCTGTTATAGTAGTAGTGGTATGTAGGTTCATCTGTAATGGTATTAAGCTGTGGTGAGTCACTGTGGGACTGTTAGGCATGGTGTTGGTTTGGTGTGTATAAACAATGGTAATGAGCTCAATGATTATATAAACAATGGTGTATAACATCTCTTCAGGGGATAGCCACACCTATCTCACAATGTCAATAACATTATTGTAATTACCCCATGTTATTTGTTACTGATCGTTAATACCGTTGCTTGTCAGTGTTACACACGGTCACTCTATGAGTGATCAATAACATTATTGTTACATCTATCACTGTTACTGTATCTATAACGAACAGTTACATACATATGCTTAGCACAACAATGTGTAACACAGCCATTGTTAGTGGCGCTACTACGGACACTGTTATTTAATGATTGTTATTGTAATGGTGAGTAACTGATAGCTTTACTACAGACGAGTGTCTGATGTAATGAGGATGTTATTGTTATTAGCATGTTTATGTAAAGATTTGTGGTAGCTAGAATAGGTGTGCTTAATAGGCGTGCTTAATAGGTGTGCTTAATAGACATAACTAAAATAGACGTACTTAATAGGTGTGCTTAATAGACGGACTTAATAGGCGTAGCTAAAATAGCTTAGCTAATTAGGCTCAGATAGGGTGATTAGGCTGTAATGCCCGCACACCCCGTACGGAATAGCTAGAGGGACATCATGTGCTTGTTTATGAAATTTAAAAATTCAATCTCAAATACCCTTGATGCCGTTATCAGTATTAGTAGACCTAACATCCTTGCGTTACTCTTCTCATTTGGTACGTAAAGTACGTACATCGAATAGAGCTTCAAACTCTTTCAATTGATCTTTTGTATCGTATGACATATTAATAATATGTCCTTCTGCCATATGAATATCTATTACACGTTTACTAACAGTGACATATAGCACCTTATCTATGTTTATAACTGTATAACGTCCAAACACATCTGATATCTTCACTAACATATCATTCCCCTATCATCATTGATTCTCTCAGTACTATATAAACCTTAGTTAACATCTTAATGACCTTCTTAGGGTTCCTAGTCCTTATTATAATATCCTCATCTAACATACTATTACCTGTGCATAGGCACACCACATAGTTCCAAGGACCGTCATACTTAGTAGCTGGGTTAATCTCTAGTACAATACTACTACCATTACCTAAGTCTTTCTCTAACCAATCTACCATTGACCCAGCCAAATATCACCTGCTGTGTAAGATAATCTGAAGTTGTTGTAGCCTACATTTAAACCGTCCAATGCTTTTAGCTTATCTCGTGGATCTGATGTGTTATAACTCTGGTCGAAGTCCAATGCTGTCTGTGATAGTCCTAATTCTAAATCACTAGCCTCTGCTGATTTAACATATCCTAGGATAACGATAATACCTAGTACGAAAAATGCTATTAGTAATCTTGTCTTCATTATAGTGTTCCTCTGGTTGTGGTTGTTTTTAAATACTCATCTAGTACAGCTACTATCTGTGCATTAGTACTTCTATGGTTATTCTTAGCATCTTCTTTAATCTTATCTCGCATACCATCAGGCATACGGATTACAAATTTATCAGCTGTTCTACTGTCACTCATTATAGTGTTCCTCTGGTTGGTTGTAGTTGATTTATTTCTTATAAAAGCTTATATGATCTATGTCATCTTTTACTATGTAGTAAACATTCTCTTCAGTCTGGGATTTATTTATGGACATATCGCCACACACTACACTCTCACTACTAATTGATGGGCCTAATTGTGATTCATTATTAATCATATCCCAATAATCACTTGCAGATATGATAATATACTCAATAGGATCATCTGGATCGATACCGCTCTCTAACATCTCTACCCTTTGCTGGGCCTCTAGTATTTGTTGTTTTGTAATTGCTAATTTTTTAAATCTACTACGTTGTATCTCCATAAATTTATCATGGCCTATCATTGTTGTATTCCTCTGGTTGGTTGATATGTAGAGCCAGTAGCTCTGTTAATAGTATAACGAATGCATACTGCCTTATTGTTATATTTGTGTTTACTTAGATTGGTATTCTCGTACCCTATCTGATGACCACTCAACACCTAGGTGATGTGTCATTAGTCCCTTGATCTTACTGTAGTGTGTTAATGCATTAGTACTGTTGCCTAGATGATACCCTGTACTACCATCAAAACCTGTGAAGTACCTATCATTATCATCTGTGTAATCAGGATACTTATCATGTAGCTCTACTAATTCTTTACACCACTTATCGAAGGTAGCATCTGATATTATTGATTCATTGAAGTAGTAGTATAAGCAGCTGTGGATGATTAGCTGCTTCCTCCTTTGTTTTATCTTAGCCAATGTATCCAATTATTTAATTTCCTCTCCCCAGTGTATTGTTATGAAATCCTGTATACATAGTTGTCGGATCTCATTTACTGTGTATATTGGTTTTAATTGGTGTAGGTTACCTACCTCAGCCATTCTTGATTTCCAGTAATCAAAATACTGGTCTAGTATCTCTTTTTCTGTCAGGATTTCTACTAGATCACCTTCCTGGCTATGTGATAGTATTCTATACTTCCTCATCTTTATCCTTCTTCTTTAGTTTGATTCGTTCTTTAGTCAGTTTGTCCCAGGACTTACTGTCTGGGGGTGTGAAGGGGAGGCTATTGCTAGACTCCACCTCCTGTTTCTGTACTTCTGTGATCTTAGTCATTAGCAGGTTACTCCTGCGAAGGTTAATCGAAGATTAATCATTAGTAGGTGTACTCCCATGTAGTGGTGAGAAGCCGTATTTAACTTCTGCTGATTTACGTACACAACAGGCTTCAAAGAAATCAGTGAACCTACCTAGGTGAATCTGTTTACCCTCGTCCTCTATACGTACTTGCCATTTCTGTCTGCTCTTATCCCATGAAACTCCCATCAAACCTGAACTATTGTTTGATGATATACATCTGTTTTTATTATTATCTGTAAATGTGGTTTGTTCTATATTACAGATACGGTTGTCATCCCTGACCTGGTTAATATGGTTTATCATAGTAGCCCAGTATCCGTGGTACATAAAATAAGCTATGTGGTGGGATTGAAATAAACGTCCTAAAAAACGGATCATACGATAACCTGTAGTTTTATCACGTCCCCCAGCTTCAGTTCCAATCTTAGTTTTCTTTCCTGTGATACGTATCCTAGTAATAACCCCGGTGATAGGGTCATAGCTAAGATTTCTTAGAATATATTCCTCCTGTTCTTTAGTAGGTTTTTTAAATCTCACCATTAGTTTTTAACTTCCTCTTTTGTATTGATAAAAATCACATTTATAATTAAGTCCTGTGCCTGAATCCCCATAGTGAGGACGGTTTTTGAACCACTCTCTGAATCCTATCATCTCATTATTGAAACTGTGTACATCCTTTGCTGCACGATTGTTAAAGGTTGTAAAACCTCTAATAGCGACAGTCTTGTCCACGTGAGATGGATGGCATGTGAGTTTGTTATCGTGTATTTCTATGTTACCAGTACCAAAGCATATATAATTGATCAAACTACTACGTCCTTGACGTACATCAGATATCGTATTGTTAGCTATAATGTGTCTAGAGTTACGCTTGCCTAACCAACCAGTATTTTCTATGGTTATCACACCATTAAAAATAATTTCACCCTCAGCTATGTTATTCCTTGTTACTATTGAACTGTCGCAATTCCCTTTGATGTCAATAACCTCATTGGTGAAGTCTCGGATATAACAATCATCAATCAACACATTGGTAATAACACCTAAACCTGGATCACTGCCGTTACCTACATATATCATTTCACCATACTGCTTATTCTTCTTACCTGAGCCAATCATAGTGGTAGCTCTGATTTGAATATTATCGTAAGCCTCGTCTGTAGTTGTAGTGATTTTAAACATTTCTTGACCTACATCCCTACAATCCATACCAGTGAACAATAGATTAGAATTCTCATTACCATGGAACGCATATAACCCCTTACGTGTGTTTATGCCCTCTGTGATGATGCCTCTACACCGTTGGTACTCAATACAGGTGCCTTTGTATTCCTTTAGCTCTATCTTGCCTCTAGAGCTAATACAGATTGGAATCTCGAAGTTCTTATCAGTTAATCTTATTGGCGCTAATACATCGTTGGTGAGGAATATCTTATCACCTGCTTTAACTTTGTCCCATAGCTCAGGTGTTATGTCTGGAACCGTATGAACTACACCACTATACTGTTTAAATATACTCATTGTTTTATTCCTTGTCCTTCTCTAGTTCATTAAGTCTTGTCTCTAATTCAAGTACCTTGTCAATTAGTACTTGGACTAAGGTAGCTTGATCACCATAAAACACAGGGTATCCATCATAACTGATATAAGTAACCCCATAGTTAGTTGTTTGTATCGTATCTAAATCCATTACTTGCTCCTCATTTGTATTCTCCCATGATATGATCTATCAATTCTTCAATAGAATCTTTTATTAAAGACCATTCACTGATCCATAGATGTAAAGTCAATAAAATTGGAGATAACAAAAGCATTAAGAATGCATATATCCTTACCAATATAACTGGTTTATTTTTTAAATGTTTATTGAGTTCATCTTTATTAATAACAGGTCGTTTCATTACACTTTCCTCAGTGATTATTTATTAGTAAATTCTACCTTATCTGATAATATTCCGTACCGAGTTAAGACTTGTAAAGTTAAGTGGTATCCCAGCCCATAGAAAAACTCATCATAAACCCTGATCTTCTTATCATCTAAAGTCACTATGTAACATTCTATGTCATTCAAGCCTACTGGTGTACCATCTTCATATACTTGAGGTCTCTGCCATACTAAATCAAACACCTTAGGCTCAGAAGCCTCTACGGACTCATATGGATCAATCAATACAACAGGGTTACTGATCTCAGGAGGTACTTGCTTGGGTACTGGTGTTTTAGTTATAGGGGATTTAGTATCCTCCTTATCTTTTATCCATCCCCATTTAATAAATAACCTAATAAACCAATCAATCATTATTAACACTCCTATATATGTAATACACACCTACTACAAACGGTAATAACGCTGTCATAACATTCATAGAAGCTAGTCCCATCATAGTAATAGACAATAAACCTATTACTAACTTGACTTCACCTGGGGTACAATCTGATTTCAGTACTAACTCATCAAGTTCAGGACTATAAAGCTTTAACATGAATACTGTAAATACATAAAACCAGAATATAAAAGCTACTGATTGTATAATTGAGTAAATTAACATTTTAATCCCCTTTATTTAATCTAATATATAAACTCTCTGAGTCACCTATGTGTTTAGCTAAGTCATCTTGAGATAAAACATAGTCAGCTAATAACTCTGGTAGTACAGCATCAACTAAAGTACTCCAGGTACAGTAAGCATCAACTGTTATACTCCTAGCTACCTTAACACCTAGTACAGTCTCATCATCTGCAATGGTAATCTTCATACTCTTACTCCTTATCTGCCCAGTTATAACCTTTGAACCACACATTGCTAGGTTGTATAACCTTCTGTAGTGATTCTTTCTTACACTCAGGGCATTTGGTTAGGGAATCCTCAGTGATACGCTGTTTAATATCAAACTTATGTTCACATTCTTTGCATTGGTAGGTGTATGTAATCATAAATCACTCTCCAGTCAGTAATTCTCTTAGGTCATGCGCTTTTTCCAGTAACTGCGCTACTCCAGCATTGTTGTCTACAAGAATCATCCTATCGGTATCATCATTAAACTCAATAGTCATAGTTTCATCAGTGTTACCACATCTAGCACTACCATCTACCCATAAAATCACATCAAACATGTGTTTAGTTACTGCATACTCTTCTTTACAACGCATACCTACATAGATATCGTTATCAGCTAGTATCAGCTGCGTTAATTTAGTCTTATCAGGTGAGTTATACTCACAAATAAGTTCCTTCCATTGTGATCGGTGACGGAATCTATCATTAAAAGCCTCATCCTTAGTATTATAACCATGGTCAGCCTGTAACACAGGGTAAATCACATCTAAGGCAGCTCTGGAGGAGTCAGTGAAGCTAAAACCGTAGATATCACGTAACATCTCGGCAAATAAACTCTTGCCGTTTCTTGCTATCCCCAATATTAATATCTGTTTAGTCATTACACTAACCTCGCAATTACTTCATCATCATAAGTAAGTATTAATTCAGCAAATGAGTCCAAAGAGTAGTTATCTTCTGCATCTAAGTCTTGTGATTTGGTTAATTTAAACCAACTACCTAACTCTTCATCTGTTTTCATGGGGGTAGTAGTAAATTGCTTATCATTATCAGTCATTTTCATTCTCCTGGTTAAAATTAAAGTTATCCTAACCATTATACCCTCTATCTGAGGTTAAATATGTGGTAAATAGGTGTATTTTTGTCTAAATAACAGGTTATAACTACAAAGAGGGTCACATATATAGGTAAGAATAGCTCTGAGAGGCTACAGGATGCTCTGTATAAGGTTTTATACATATAAATGATGCTACATACTACTATAGTGGTTAACAGGGGTTGTAGAGGCTGTATGGCGTGATTAGCACTGATGTATTACATTTACAGCGGTGTTATACTAGTTATTTAGTCAATCAGAGGATTACACAATGGAATTTACACCAGAATCAGAGATTATCTACAGTGTTGTTGGCTGTCACTACTGTGGTGAGGAGTATGTAATCATAGTTAACGATCTATACACATGTGATTACTGTAATAGTATAAATAATGGTAATGAGTTATTGGAAGCAGATAGTAGCTGTGATATACTCTAGGTACGACAGTTGTTAGTGAGGTTGTTTTGTCCTTCTAGTTCTCTGGTTAAAAGAACTAATAAAGTATTACATACAGGTGTACCTCTTTGAGAACGGAGGTTTCTAACTGAAGTAACATTGGTTAGATGTAAAAGGTATTATGTAGCAATGGATAAACTGAGTAGATATCCTCAGGGTTAAAGGAATAATCAATCAACGATCTTAAGGCAGTCCGGTAAGACTAAAAACTATTGCCAATAAACACACCCTGTTATATGAAGTTACTTAGAGACCATGAATAAAACCTTGTACATAGGCTACAAGAGTTCTCTGAGATACCTATAACCTAAATATATGATTAGCTAATTACTACTACTACTCCCCTCCTCACCTCCATATCTGATACAATGACTCCTCACAGGAGATTATTATGACAACTACCCATACCTACTACATTGGCATAGACTTATCATTATCAAACACTGGTATAGCTATTATCAGAGGTACTGAATGCCTAGAACTCTATACAATCACTACAGATGCCTCTAAGACCTTCGTAGAGCGCTGTCAGGAGCTTTATACTGAGTTAAGCTACCTAGCATCCATTTATATAGATAAACCTTGTCAGTGGTCAATTGAGTGGCCAGGAGGATCTCAGTCAGCACGTGCCGGAAAGTTTATGGCTGCTTGTACTGGGGTTATGGCATCTGTAGTAGTCCAGTATGAATTAACTAATATAACTAATTACACACCATTCAGCATAAAAAAATTCGTAGGTAGTCCTGAGATCAAGGGAACTAAGCGTAAGAACTTAAATATACAGAAAGCTGACGAATTATACCCAGAAGCGCCATTCAACAAGAATAAGAAAGGTGATATACTAAAGAAGGATGAGCATGTAGCAGATGCACTACTTCTAGCACACATGGGTAAGATTAACTTTTAGAGGAAAAACAACAATGATTAAACTAAGAAAAGAACAGATAGTACTAGATAACGATGGTAGACAAGGTACCCTTATTAAAGCAGGAAGAGCATGGGGTAAGTCATTAGCAGGTAAATATTGGCTAACAGAGAAGGTATTTGAGAATAATGGGGATTTATTAGTAGTAGCTGAGACACTTCATGATGCAGCCCGTATGGTTATTGAAAATGAGATACTTAAAAGGGCATACCCTGGAATAGTATTTAAGTACCAGACAGCCATATTACCTAATGGTGTGGCAATCCATATGAAGACTTACGCAGAGGTTAAGTCTAAGTATTTTAGAGGTCCAAGATTTAACGCTATGTGGTTCGATGAGATCCGTACTGATATAAAGGGTTATGAGTGGCTTGATATTATGTTATCTCTTAAAAATAACGGAACCTATTTAATCACTACAACACCAACCCCAGATTCAACAAAGTTCCTAGTATCAAGAGTGTTTGATGAGAAGTGTGTGGTCATTACAGGCTCTACTTACGATAATAAACATAACTTACATAGAGACTTACTAACTAATATAGAAAGCTGTAATCTTATTAATAGTTTATCGGCGCAAGTGATATATGGTTATATCGTATTATAATATTAACTTTTAGAGGGATTAACATGACTACTATTGTATATTCAAAAGGAATACTTGCAGCAGATACTCAACTAACTCAAGGTGACTGCATTGTCTCACATAGTACTAAGAAGCTATTCAAGGTTAAGAGCTTTAGCCATATTTATTACATCGGAATTGCTGGAGATCCTAGTGATTATTTAGCTATTACAGAATGGGCTAAGGCAGATTTTGATCCCGAGTTCACACCTAAGACAGAGGGCAGCACAGCTATCATAGTTGATGCTGAGGGTAACACCTACGGATTCCAAGGCGGTAACTTATTCCCAACAGGTAAAGGGGATCAAGCAGTAGGATCAGGGTATATTGTTGCATTAGGTGCCTTAGCAATGGGGGCCAGTGCAGTAGAAGCTGTTAAAGCAGCTGGTAAGATTGATGTATATACGAATACGAAAGTAAAAAAATTAATTGTGTTGAAGGATAAGTAAATTATGTTATACTACTATCGCAGGCTTGGCTGAGGGGTTGAAAGCACCGGACTGTAAATCCGACTCGAAAGACACATTGGTTCAAATCCAATAGCCTGCACCAATTCAAATGTCTATATAGCTTAATACAGGTTAAAGCAGCACAGGTTAATTGTGATAGAAGCTGGTTCAAATCCAGCGATAGACACTAACCCCTCTCTTGACGACACCAATGTCGTTAACATACCTACCTATCAGATTTACCGTGGTTAGGATGATAGTTATATTTAAGCTCAGCTGCTTTTCTAACACAACAAGCTTCAAAGAAATCATCGAATAGTCCCAGATTTATTCTCTTACCTTCTGTATTTATTCTTACTCTCCATTTACAATTATATTGTCTAGTAACACCATTAATACCTGTTGTATTGTTAGACTGTAAACTACCATTTTTCCTATTAGTTAGAACAGAAACATCTCTAAGGTTGATAATCCTATTATCAGTTCTCACCTGTGATTTATGATCTATACAACCTTTAGGCCATTCACCATAATATAAAAACCAAGCAATCCTATGTCCAAGTATTAACCTATCCAAGCATTTGATACGTATATAACCTTTATTGTAGATCGTGCCTGCCTTAGTTCCTGCTGGTATTGAATTATTCGCCATATTGTTTTTCCATGTCAACACACCTGTTTCAGGATCATATTTAATATTATTAATAATAAATAACTCCCTTTCTTTAGTAACTTTCTTAGCTTTAACCATTTCTATACTCTCTATTTAATTAAGTCATTATTGACCTTATCATTATATAAGGATACTGAGTTACATTGTATTAATTATTGTTAATTTATTGTATACTACACATATACTTTAACTAATTTAGGAGTAATGTATGGGACAGTTTTTCGCTTATGATAATGGTTTCAACATGCATCGCATGATCAGAGAACATGGTGAATCATATGTAAAAGAGTTCTTAGAGAATCTTACACCAGAAGAGGCGATGCTACTTTATGATGACCCTTACTTCACATTACGTGAGAAGCAGATCATTGAAGAAGATGGCCGCTTTGGTACTATGGCACTACTGGGTCGCGGGGCAGGTAAGACGTATCAAGCATCTGTATGGATAAATATACGTGCGTATATGAATAAAGGCCCAATTTTATTGGTAGGACAGAATGCAGCTGATACTAGAGACATCATGGTTGAGGGAAACCCCTCATCTATCATAGAAGTCTGTCCTGATTGGTTCAAACCTAAGTATGAACCTTCAAAGAGATTACTAACATGGCCAAATGGAATACTTGGTTTCTGTAGAGCAGGTGATTCGGTGGAGGGACTACGAGGACAGAACAGTCAGACAGTATGGTGTGATGAAATGGCTAAGTGGGATAACTTAGATGAAGCATGGTCTAACATTATATTTGGACTTAGGCAAGGAAATGACCCTCAGTTCTTAGTTACCACAACTCCTCGTCCTAAACCTCTTATAAAACAGTTATTTGAAGATCCTAAATGTGTAACTATAACAGGTTCTACTATGGAGAACGCTGCTAACCTGAGTCCTAAAGCATTAGAGGAAATGATCCGTTTATATGATGGTACTAAGCTAGGACGACAGGAACTACATGGAGAATTATTGTGGGAAGATGAAAGAGCATTATGGAAACCAGGTCAGATTGAAGAGAATCGTAAACAATGCCCACAAACAGTAGCTAAGATAATTATTGGAGTAGATCCTTCAACTTCAACAGGGAAGAAGCGTAATGATGAGTGTGGTATCGTTGTATCAGCAGCAGCTGAGATTGCAGGGGTTGATCACGCCTTCGTCCTCGCAGACTACAGTCTAAAAGGATCACCTGAAGCATGGGCTAAGCGTGTATTTGAAATTACTGAGCTATATCCTAGAGCTACCATTGTTGCTGAATCCAATCAAGGTGGTGAGATGGTTAGGATGGTTCTTGAGAAGTACGGAGTACCTAAACACAAGATAAAACTAAAGCATCACCTGCGCTCTAAATTTGATAGAGCAGTCCCTGTATCTATGCTCGCTGAGCAAGGCTTGATACACCACACCCAAACCTTTACAATACTAGAAGATGAAATGGTCTCATATACAGGGGAGCCAGGTGAGAAGAGTCCCAATAGATTAGATGCGGCTGTAATATCACTACATGCATTACTTATTGAGAAGAGATCAAGAATACAAAGTTCAAGTTTAGGAGTCTAATATGCCAAGAATACCTTTGAAGTGGGATAAAGAAACATTCATAAAGGATATAGTAACCCCCATAAGAAACGGAGAGCGTATGGTAGATATTGCTACTAAGCTAGGCATTGGTAGGGCTAGACTTTATCAAGTCCTATATAAATATGGATTCAACAGTAAGAAAGAAGTCTTAGAGCACACCACCTACAAATAATCTAACAGATAAAGGAT
>Ga0115567_10003274_pt1 | contig 15991 bp, 7 predicted proteins | sample COGITO_mtgs_1204_2_FD_88679 | JGI IMG/M metagenome (GOLD analysis project Ga0115567, IMG submission 88679) | Pelagic marine microbial communities from North Sea - COGITO_mtgs_120412 | ecosystem: Environmental > Aquatic > Marine > Epipelagic | place: Germany:Helgoland, sampling site Kabeltonne... | reverse complement strand
GGCCGTCGGCCGCCCTCGGATTCCATCGAGATCGTCTTGAGCTGTGAGTTCAGCTTATCGAGGTCTACCACCTGGTCATTGAAATAGGTCTGGCCCTCTTTTACCATCGTGATCACTAGCTTGTCGCCCACGCCCTCGAACTGCGCCACGGTCTCAGGCAGCCGCACCGTGATGCCAGTCTGAAACACTAAGGAGCTGCCCAGCATGATAAAGATCAACAGCAAAAAGACCACATCCACCACGCCGACCAGCGCATATTCCGGGCCGCCGCGAATCCGGCATGTGCGGGGAAACTGCAGCTCGCGATCGAAGCCTGGGATCAGGCGCTCGCGCTCGCGAAGGTCGCGCAATCCGCGACGAGTGCGGCTTTCAGAAATCATCGGTCTCAGAGCCCTCGCGGAGGTCCGCCGTGCTCCGAGCGGGGCCGCGCTTCCTGCTCCTCAACCGAAACAGGATTCTCCGACAAAAAGTATAGCAACTCAGAAGCGGTCTTCTCCATATCCAGCACGATGCCGTCCACGCGCCGCACGAAGTAGTTATAGAAGCCATGGGCCCCGATTCCGACCGTCAGGCCCACCGCCGTGCTCAACAGGGCCTGGCGGATGCCACCGGCCAACGTCTTCACGTGCACGTATTGGCCGGCGCTCTCCATATCCATAAACAGCGTGACCATCCCCAATACCGTCCCTAACAGGCCCAGCAGGGGGCCGATCGTAGAGATCGTCGCCAGCAGCCCGAGGCTGCGCTCGAGTCGCGGGATCTCGGACAGGCTGGCATCGTCGATCGCTTGGCGAATCGCCTTCTCCCCTTGCGAACCGCGCAGAATCGCAGCCCGCACGATGTGCGCCACCGGGCCTGGTGTATCCACGCAGATACTTGCGGCTTCCACCGCGTTACCACGGCGCAGCACGTTCAATACCCCCCGCAAAAACTCCGGGACATTGATCTGCGCCCGATGATAATGCAGTAGACGTTCGAAGATAATCACCGTAGCGATCACCCCGAGAAGCAGGACAACTCCGGTCACCGCTCCGCCTCGTTGCAGCAGGTCCACGACTAAATTCATGCGTTCTCTTCAGCGTTAAAAAGTTCTGGCATAGCCTGTGGATGTCGCGAGTCTAGCCACTCCGACTGGGTGCGAGCCGCTCCACGGGTCAAAAGACGAAAACCCTTACTCTACTTCCCCATCGCCGGTTCCGCAGTTTCTGCCGCGTGTTTTCGTCACCTTCATCCCCGGAGATAGGCCCAATCCTCCGGAGATAGCCCTCCGGGCGCCCGCGAAAACAACAGTACATCTTGATGGGGCGGCGAATCGCGATCTGCGGCGTTGCGTGTTGCCCAGGTACCCTCGCGCACGCGACGATCCACGCGCCTGACACCCAAAATGTAACGTCATTTCCTCGCTGGGCCTTACCAAATCACTGGCACCGCAGGTGGCTCGCCGGCACAGGAACAGAAAGAGGAGTAGCGCCATCGGCGCCCGTGAGTCCACCACCACTGCCGACGGCGGCCTCACCGGCACCCACACCCCATACACCTACGCCCCCCTCAACCCACTCGACACCCTCATAAACACCAAACCCGCTGACAGCACCATCCTCCCCTTCTACGACTACACCGCCGCCTTAGAAATCCGCCGCACCCCACCGATCTCACCTATATCTACGACGAGGTCAGCGGCATCACCTAGGAATCCAGTACCGCGAATGAAGTCAATGGGACAGCTGGGGCGCAGCGGAAGCCTGCTGATAGGCTCTTTCGCCCGGATAACTTCTGCGTAGCACTCTCTTCTCTGGTGTGGTGAATCGTAAATTCGTTCGTAAATGGGGTATGCATTTTGGATACTGCGGTGTGCTGGTAGAGATGAGTCGATGCTGGTGGTGTTGAATACGATATCCTGACCGAAGTGAAGGCGGCAGCCTCAAGTCGTTGCCTCAGTTCATGTTTGAGCGGCAAGCGGACACGGCCGTTAAATTTAATTTGCAGCCCCCTTCATACTGGACGTTGCCGTGTCTGTCTTGTCTGCGCATAGGCGACATCCCGTATCCTACCGCTTGTTTAATCTACCGATCTATCTGACCGAGCGTCTGCCCGAATTGATGTCTACGCTTCGGCAATGACTGAACCTTATCCTGTCGACCCTGCAGTCGCCTCTACTTTGGTTGGCTGTATCTACAAGCGATTAACAGGCTATTAAAAATTCGCATAATCTCTCAAGCACTTTTATGGTATGGGTCGCGTCAACGCACCCTTTAATATGCCAGGAGGCCAGCAATGGACGGTCGAAGCAATCGCCCACTGACCGAGAAGCAGCAAGATATTCTCGCCTTTATTCAGCAGTTTGCCTTGGATAGCGGGATGCCGCCAACGGTCGGCGAGATTGCGAAAGAGTTTGGCATCGCCACACCGACCGCATTTACGCACCTGCAAGCACTGCAGCGCAAGGGGCAGATCCGCCGCTCGACCAAGGCCCGTAGTATTGCGCTGGTGAATCCGGTCTCGCAGAATGGGGAGGTCCGGGTTCCGGTTCTCGGCAGCATCCGCGCGGGCCTGCCGCTACTGGCAGAGGAGAACCACGAGGAGCTCATTACCTTGAATCAAGAGCTTTTGCGAACGCCGCAATCCGCCCGTCTGTTTGGCTTGCGGATTGTGGGCGACAGCATGGAGGACGCGGGGATCCGTGAGGGAGATACGATCATTGCCCGTGCTGCGGAGACCGCAGCAGATGGGGAAATCGTGGTTGCTCTCGTGCACGATGAAGAGGCCACAGTGAAACGACTGTATCGGACCGCTGGTGGCATAGAGCTCCGACCAGCCAATGAGGCCTATGAGGTGCAGCACTACAAGGCGGAGGAGCTCCGCATTCAGGGCGTCGTCGTCTTCCTCTACCGGAATATCGGCAGCGCGCTCGGCTAGACCAAGGAGTTGGACTGTATGAGACGAGGCCCAGAGAAGGCGCACCTGAACGGTCGCCAGCCGCCATTAACTACGAGCGTAGGCCTACCTCTCTTCCTTACCTTCCCATCCTTCCTGTAGAATCCTGATCTTTCTCTGCGCTCTCGGTGGTCTCTCTGTGAAATTTCCTCAGAGTCCAGCTCGAGGTCACTGGCTCTTGCGATGAGGCTTATCTCAACAGCGATAGCGCTGCTATTTGACCGGCTTGATCTCCCCGGACTTCAGTCGTCCGAGATAATCTTTGGCGTGGCGAAATACGGTAGGCGCTAGGATGATGCTGCCCAGAATATTCGGCAAGCACATGCTCAAAATCATGACGTCTGAAAAGTTCAGTACATCCGTCAGGCTATTGATCGCACCGACAATGATGCAGAGCACGAAGACCAGCCGAAAGACCACCACGGACTTTAGGCCGATGCCTTCGCCTACGTGATCCAAGAGGTAGATCCAACCGCGCTCACCGTAGTAGCACCAGGAAATCAGCGTGGAGTAGGCGAAGAGCGCCACACAGGCAGTTAAGACATAGGGAAACCAGCTAATTGAGCTCTTGAAAGCTGCCGAGGTTAGGCTGACGCCGGAGGCGGATGTCAGCTCCGGGTTCTGCCAGGCTCCGGTAATGATCACCACCAGCGCGGTCATGGTACAGACGACGATGGTGTCGATGAAGGGCCCAATCATCGCGACCATGCCTTCGCGCACGGGCTCGTCGGTCTTGGCTGCTGCATGCGCGATCGCCGCACTGCCCAGGCCCGCTTCGTTGGAGAATGCGGCGCGCTGGATGCCCACAACCATGACCCCGATCAGGCCGCCGCCCATCGCAGCACCGGTGAACGCCTGCTGAAAGATCACACCGAAACAGGCAGGGATGCCGCTAGCGTTGGTCAGCAAGACGAAGAGCGAAGCCAACACATACAAGCCACACATCAGGGGGACGATCTTGCTGGTGGCCGCACCGATGCGCTTGATCCCGCCCAGAATGACGACCCCGGCCAGAATGGCCATGATGATGCCGATGCCCCACTTTGCGGGCATGCCGGCGGCCGACTTTAGTTGCCCGTACTGATCGCCCAATGCGACTTTGTCCGCAGCGTTGAGGTCGTCGAGATGCAGGTGTACGGTGCCGTTGACGTCGCGGGCGAGGTTGGTCAGGACCTCCGCATTTGCGGGGTTCGCAACGACCAGCGCCTGGAACTCTGCCGTCGTGAGTTCCGCATCCATGTCGAGCTTGAAGGTATCGGTGATGACTTCTACAGTCTGGTTGGCTTGGAACATATTTCCGCCACCGATCGCGCCGCACATGACCATGACGGCAAACACCACACCCAGCACCTTTCCGAACATTGGCAGGCCAAGGTCCTTCAGGCCCAGGTCGAGGTAGTACATTGGGCCGCCTGAGATGCTGCCATCCTTGTTCTCCTGACGATAGAGCTGCGCCAGCGTACAGCTGCTGAATTTGGCCGACATGCCAAAGATCGCCGCCACCCACATCCAGAACACGGCCCCCGGCCCCCCGGTGCGAATTGCGATCGCAACGCCGGCGATATTTCCCAGCCCAACTGTGGCCGACAGGGCGCTAGTGAGCGCGCGAAAATGGGAGATCTCGCCTTTGTCTTCTGGATTGTCGAACTTGCCAGCCACGACCTGTAATGCATGGCCAAAGCCTCTGAAGTTGATAAACCGGTACCAAAGCGTAAAAAAGAGTGCACCGCCCAAGAGCAGCGCGACCAGAAATGGAACCTCAGGCCCTTCTTTGTCTGGGCTCCCATCGTCTGCCAGCACGGGGTTGCCGGCTTCATCTACTATGGCTGATTTGAACGCGCCGAACGAAACGTCCCGAAACAGCAGTCCAAATGCGAAGTTATTGATCTTTGCCAGCAACGCTTCCTTGGGGGCTGCAGGCGCTGCGAGTGCGGATTCGGCCACTGTTAGGGTCGGAGCAGCTGCAGCGGGCGGAGCATCCTGGGCGACCAGGAACGGGGCAGACAGCAGGAAAAACGCTGCCATAACTGGCAGCAAGCGAGAGAGAGAGAGCGATGGAGCCATCGTCGGTACTCCTCCAGAAAGACAGGGGTCTAAGGAAAAGGGTACGATAGCGTATCCCTTCGTCAATGCGAAAAGGCGCGCGCTGTCGGTCAGTGTTCGTGCTCGGGTTTCGACACGAAGGCCAAGAACGTCTGCTTGCTTACCGGCTGCCATTTTCCCTGGTCACCTTCCCGCACCAATTCCACGTAGACATCCCCCTGGAAGCCTGCATCGCGAAGGTCCTTTCCGCTGCATTTCACCGCCACGGAATAGCGATGAATGGCTCCCGAGATAGGGACCGACGTGGTTTTGATAGTCTCCTTCGAAGGGACCGCTAGGCGGAGGCGGTAGTCCCCTTCTGGCGGTGGCACCCGAAAGACAATCGCCAGCTTGGCATGAACGCCGCTGGCGTCTGCCTTGGTTACACCAGGGATAATACGCGCGCTCGGCACTTCCAGGTCTCCGGTCCTTGTGGGAAACTTTCCCTGGCCGCTGCGCAGCGCGGCCAGATCCTCTTTGGAGAGGGGAAACCCGCTAGAATCCGCGACGAATGCCTTGTCAATCTTCGGCAGGTCCCTGCGCAGCGCATCGAGCTTATTCCGGATCATGGCCAGCTCCTTCTCGCTTTCACCGAGGTGCTGCTCGAGGTCCAACCAGATCTCATGAGCGAGCAGGTAGCCAGTGAGCGAGGGAGCGGCCTTCAAGCGCTTGGCAGCCCGTGACGCGCTCCCGCGCAGCGTGTTCAGCCGCATCTTTCCCAGCAGCTTGGGCGCAACCGGCGGAAGTGCATCGTGCGACTTCAAAACCGAAGACAGCTCCCGCGCTACCATATACTGCGCGGGCTCCGGATTCGCGATTTTCAGCAGCCCGGCCAAGACCTTGCGCTGGCTGGCCAGGAACTCCACGCGGATCCGCTGCTCCACTTCGTCGAACTGCACCGTGTGAGTAGCCGACAGGTCCTGGAAGCGCAACATCCCAAGGTTAGAGCTGAAGCTGTTGTACGCCGCCAGATTGCGCGACGAGCTGTGATATGTCTTCTCCAGCTCTTCAATCTGGGGGCCCAAATCCTTTGTGACCCGGCGGCGCGCCTTCCACTCGTCGCGCAGCAGCTGCAGGCGTTTCCGCAGCGCTTTGTGCTTGCGCATCTGCTTCTCAACGGCGATGACCATCTTGGTGATCGTCGGCTCATCATATGTTTTCCCACGCTTCGGGCGCGGCAGCAGCTGGGATACCCTGTCCAGCGAGATCCTCTTCTTTTTGCCAGATGCGGTGTATTGAAGGGTATCCCCTTCCTTGACCGCGGTTTCCGCCCATTCGGACGTACTATCGTGTAAGACGACCAGTACTTCAGCATGCCCTGCCATGGTCAGGGAGAGTATTGCAAACAGCATTATTCCGTAATATTCCGCTGTCTTTCGCATCAGGGCACTCCTAGGGTCTCAAGTCCAATTGTTGGGCGGCGCACAGTACTGCGCCCGTCGGCCGTTGTCTCTGGCACATTACCGCCTGCGGGTAAAGTCCAACGGTTGCAGATCTCACCGAAAGCGCAGCTCGTAGCAGATTGGGAGAGTATCACAGCTTATGTAACCTCCGGCTGGCAGTTGGAAGATCTGCGCATCACACAACAGTACCCGCATGAGCCACAGAGGATGAGACTATGCTGATTTTAGGGTTAGAAACCAGTTGTGATGAAACTGCCGCTGCGATTGTACGCGATGGCCAGGACGTACTTGCCAATGTGATCTCCTCGCAGATCGCCAAGCACGCGGCTTACGGCGGGGTCATACCCGAGCTTGCCGCCCGTGAGCACCTCAAGGCCGTGCAGCCCGTCGTAGAACTCGCCCTGCGCGAGGCTGGCATCGAAGCCAGCGACCTCGACGGCATCGCCGTGACCTCTCATCCTGGGCTGTTGCCTGCCCTGATCGTCGGCATCAGCTATGCCAAAGGCTTGGCAGCCTCACTCGAAAAGCCGCTCATCGGCATCAACCACTTCACCGCGCACATCTATGGCGCCTTTCTTGAGAAGTCAGAGAAATTGCGGAGTTCGCAAAGCTACCCAATTCTCTCGCTGGTAGTTTCTGGCGGGCACACTGCCTTGGTCCTGATCCGGCAGGATGGCTCGACGGAGGTTGTTGGCCAGACGCTTGACGATGCTGCGGGCGAAGCGTTCGACAAGGCCGCCAGGATCATGAACCTTGGCTATCCGGGGGGCCCGCTCATCGATCGCCTGGCCCGGCGAGGCGATCCCACCAGCCATCGCTTTCCGCGCGGCCTGCTTGGTGGCGGTGGCACCCCGCTGCGCGACGAAGACCGGCTCAACTTCAGTTTCAGCGGGGTCAAGACGTCTCTGCTCTATCATTGCCGCAAGCTCGACCCGCTTCCTGACGACTGCACCGAGGCGTCCATGCCACAGCCATGGCTGGACACCATTGCCGCCTTTCAGCAGGCGATCGTAGACGTGCTCGTGCGCAAGACGACATGGGCCGTAGAGAAGTACGATGCCAAGACCGTCGTCCTTTGCGGCGGCGTGGCCTGCAATTCCCAGCTTCGCACCGCGATGACCGATGCCTTCAGCGATCGCGAGCTGCTCATTGCCGCGCCCAAATACTGCACAGACAACGCCGCCATGATCGCCGGTCTCGGCTATCATGAACTCGCGGCTGGCGCCCGTTCTGGCTGGGACCTCGACGCAACCGCCCGGCTGCCAGAGCTCGACCACGTCTCTTTTACCAGCGGTGAGTAGTCCCCTGCGGGCCCCGTTCGGGGAACGAGGCTCCCCGAACGGGGCACCTCAATTGCCGCGCGGCGTGAGGGAGTAGGACTTGGTGACGCCGTGACTCCCGACGACGCCATGCCCCAATGACGCCAGATCAGCAATCGCACTGGCCTAACGTCAGCTCAGTCATGTTGGCATCGGGCGTCATCAAGTCAGCGAGTCACCAAGTCCTGCCCTGATGCGCGGTCCCACCTTGCGGCGTGACGGCGTCGCGCCGAGCCCCAAAGTTCACCGTAATCGGGTGTGATGGCGGCCGCTAAGAAGCCATCTGGCAGCGTTCAAAGGATCGACTCAAGTCGATCCCATCGATTGCAGTCGACTGGAGTCGATCTTTTTGCTGTCTGGCTGCCGTTACCCCGGCCTCTCCACACAGGGCTCCGGCAGAGATTGCTATATTCGCTGGAACTGCGAATGTTCGGCTGAGCAACGAGAAGCAGAGGGTTAGGAGAATGATGATGAAAATAGCAGTGTTGGCATGTCTCGGAATTCTGTTGGCGGTCTCCGTACAAGGCGGCTTGGTCGCGCACTATGACTTTGGTGACGGGGTTCCGCTGGATAATCGCGTACCGGGCGGGAAGGCGCTGGCGAAGAAGGGGCCGGTCAGGCTGGGCGACGGAACGGCGGTGTTCACGGCGGCAAGCAAACCCGCAGGCGCGAATTATCTGGTGGCAGATAGTGCCGACCTGAAAACGTTTACGGTGTCGTTCTGGATGAAGACCGCCGAAGTGAGCCAGAGCGGGAGCTATCAAGGGCTGTTCTCTAGCCATACGACGGGGACTGAGACGTCGTGGCAGTTTCATAGCGATGCCACAAAGGGCGGGCGCCTGGCGATTCGTTCGGGGAAGGGAGCTGGCCAAGTGAGTACCTATGTCGAAGGCGCTCATCAGGCCGACACCTGGTACAACGTGGTGCTGAGCAGTGCGGATGGGAGCGCTTTGACGCTCACGGTGTCTGCCGAAGGCGGCAGCGTCGGGGACTTTGCTACGCTTAGCCATCGCAAGGCGGTGGAGCTTGCGGAGGTGGTGCTTGGCGCCAACCGGGCAAAGAATCAGACCTATGGCATGCAGTTGGCAAACGTGCAGGTCTACGATTCGGTGGTGGCCACCGCCAGGCTATTTGCGGCTGGACGCGCTGGCGCGCCGGTTGAGAGCGCGGTGCCCGCTGTTCCACTGAAGCCCGCAAAGAAGATGGTCAGGTGGTCCGCACCAGCCGGAGTCGGGAAAGGGCTGCCAAATATTGTGGTGTTTCTGGTGGATGACATGGGGCTGATGGATACCTCGGTTCCGTTCGTGGCTGGTGATGATGGCGAGCCCGTTCGTCATCCTTTGAATGACTGGTATCGCACGCCGAGCATGGAGCGGCTCGCGGCGCAGGGGATTCGGTTCAGTAGCTTCTATTCGCATACGGTCTGCTCGCCATCACGGGTTTCGATCATGACCGGGCAAAACTCGGCCCGGCACCACACCACCAACTGGATCGCACCGACCAAGAATAACGGAGGGCCAAACGGCCCGCCAAAATGGGGCTGGACCGGCTTGGTCAACGGGCAGTTGACGCTGCCAGCGATGTTGAAGCAGTCGGGATATACCACGATTCATATCGGCAAGGCGCACTTTGGCCCGGTCGGCTCAGAGGGGGCGGAGCCGCGGAATCTGGGATTCGATGTGAATGTGGGCGGCACAGCCGCCGGGCAACCGGGCAGTTACTATGGCAAAAAGAATTACGCCAGAGGGAGCTTTCATGATGTGCCGCATCTGGAGAAATATCATGGCAGCGACACGTTTCTTAGCGAGGCGCTCACGATCGAGGCCAAGGCGGAAATCGACCAAGTGCTGGCGACGGATCAGCCGTTCTTCCTGCACATGTCGCACTACGCGGTCCATGCGCCGTTTCATTCTGACCCACGCTTTGCGGCGAACTATACCGCCGGCAAGAAGAAGCATGCGCAGGCCTTTGCCACCCTGATTGAGGGGATGGATAAATCGCTCGGCGACCTGCTGGATCATTTGCAGGCCAAGGGCGTGGCGGAGAATACGCTCATCTTTTTCCTCGGCGACAACGGCTCCGATGCCCCGCTGGGCAGCTATCATACGATTGGCTCGAGTGCTCCGCTTCGCGGCAAGAAGGGATCCAAGTGGGAAGGCGGGATTCGCGTTCCGTTTATCGCCGCCTGGGCCAAGCCGAATCCAGCCAACACCTGGCAGCAGAAGATGCCGATCGCGGCTGGGAGATTCCGGACCGATGCGGTAGGCGCCTGTTTTGATCTGTTCCCGACGATCGCTGCGCTGGTCAACGCCAAGGTGCCCGCGGACTACCCGGTCGACGGCCAGAATCTGGCGAAGCTGCTGAGTGGCGCTGAGGATCCAGCGCATCGCAACGAGTTCCTGTCTCACTTTCCGCATCCGCGCGGCGGAAAGAACAGCTACTTCAGCAGCTATTTGAAAGACGGCTGGAAGGTCCGCTATGAATATTTCGAGGACGAGGCCCGCTACGCGCTGTTCAATTTGGATGCAGACCTGACGGAATCGAATGACCTGGCGGCAGAGCATCCGGAGAAATTGCAGACGATGGTTGCAGCGCTGGTCCGGGAACTCGATGCCAAAGGCGCGCTTTACCCCGTGAAGGCCGGTGAGGAAACGAAACCGCGAGTGCCGTAGGGCATCTCTTCTAACCACGGAAAGCGCGAAAGCACACGGAAGGTAGGGACGCGCGGGTAAGATTTGGCGGGTCGGCATCGTAGGTAAGAATGGCACTCCGGGCTGGGATCGAACCAGCGACCGACGGTTTAGAAGACCGTTGCTCTATCCCCTGAGCTACCGGAGCACCCTCGAACCATAAGGCCGATGCTGCAGCTGGCAAATCTTGCAACATCAGCAACTCTCAGGTACCGTTACGGTCTTACCGATTAAATCCCCGCAAAAAACAAAGGTCCGCGCGCGCATGAAAGCTCTCACAATTCTGATTCTCTCCGCTCTGTTACTCGTCGGTTGTGTCTCCAGCCGTTCCGGAAAAGTCTACACCCACGACCAAGCCCGCCAGGCTCACAGCGTCAAAATGGGCACGGTGACGCATGTCGCTAACGTGCTGATCGAGGGCAAGAAATCTGGAACCGGTGCCATGATCGGGGCAATTGCGGGCGGCGTGGCCGGCTCGACCGTCAGCAATCACAATGATTCCGCCAAGCTCGGATCCGTGCTCGGCGGCCTGCTGGGCGGTGTGGGCGGAGCCGCAGCGGAAGAGCGCCTGACGCAGAAGCAAGCGCTGGAGATTACCGTGCGCCTGGATTCCGGGTCGGCGCTTGTGGTGGTGCAGGAGGCGGACGTGTACTTCAATGTAGGCGATCGTGTTCGCCTGGTGGAGGGGCACGGCGCGACCCGCGTTCGGCACTGATCCCTTGCCCTTTGCTCCGCCATTGACTCCCTCGGAGTCCGCAGATGACTGACCCTGGTCGAACGCGGCTCCGCGGGTGGCGCCTGTTGGGGCTGGCGCTGCTTCTGGCCATGCCAGCGCTGGCGGACATCATCTGGCTCGAGCTTGGCTCGGCGGGTGCGCCCGCGTTGGACCACACGGATGCCCTGCTCACCGCTGCGAACCTCGCAAATTACACCGCGGAAGTGCGCAACGGTGCCGACCAGATCATTACTACCGCAGACCTATCCGGCCTGGATGAAGCGGCGAGCGGCTACTTTGTTGGGGTGATTCAGCTAGGCGAGCTGAGCGGCGTCACGCCTATTACCCTGGTGCTGAGCCAGGTGACGCCCTACGCCGTCGCAACTGTGGGCAGTGGCGCGCCGAACGCGGACGACTTCCTGCCGACTCTAGATCGGGCGACTCACGGCATCACCGCCGCGTCGTTGACCTGGAATGTGAATGGCCCACCAACCGCAAACCCGGACAGCTACACCATCGCCGAAGACACCGAGCTCTTCGTCGCGGCCCCCGGGCTGCTGGATAACGACGTCGATACCGACCCGATGACCGCGTCGCTGGCCACTGCCCCCGCTACCGGCACTGCCACGGTTGCCGCCGACGGCTCCTTCACCTTTAGCCCGCCGCTGAATGCTGCCGGCGAGATCAGCTTTATCTACGCAGCAGATGATGGCAATCTCTCCGCCACCAGCACTGTGACCATCACCATCACCCCGGTGAACGACCCGCCCCAGGCTACAGCGGACGGTTATACCACCGACGAGGACACTGCGGTTTCTGATGACGTTCTGGCGAATGACGCAGATCCAGACGAAGGCGACGTGCTGACCGTCTCTGTCGTTACCCCGCCACCACGGGGAGACCTGACGCTGCTCCCGTCCGGTGCGTTCACCTACACACCCGCGGAAAACGACAATGGCGAGGTCAGCTTCAGCTACTCGGTCAGCGACACCGATCTTGCGGACTCCGCAACCGTTACCATCACGATCACGCCGGTGAATGATCCCCCGACGGTAGTCGGCGAGTCCATCACCTTTCCCGAGGATTCCGTCTTGTTTGCCGACTTGCTGGCGAACGACTCCGATGTCGACCTCGACTCGCTCTCGGCCAGCCTTGTGCTTGGCCCCGCGATCGGCGCATTCACGTTTGAGGCAGATGGTTCGCTCACTTACGTGCCTGTCGAGAACGCGACTGACACCGTCTTCCTCACCTACTCGGTCAGCGATGAGATGGTTTCGGTCTCCGCAACCGCCACCATCACCATGTCGCCCGTAAACGATGTTCCCGAGCTGACCGCCGACAGCTATACCACCGCGGAAGACACCCCGCTCCCGGGCGACCTCTCCGCCAACGACTTCGATGTGGAAGGTGGGCTTCTCTACATCAGCGTCACGCCGGCGGCATTTGGTTCGGTGGTCTTGTTGCCGGATGGCAGCTTCACTTACACCCCGAACGAGAATGCGACTGGGCTCGAGCAGCTGCTCTACACCGTGACCGACACTGAGCATACCGTCAGCGCAGCACTTACCATGCAGGTGGACCCGGTGAACGATCCGCCGCTGGCAGAGGCTTTGAGCGTGACAACGTCTGAGGATGAGCCAGTGTCTGGCACCCTGCCCTCTTCTGATCTCGACACGGCCGTACTCACTCACAGCGTGGTGGAAGGCCCTGGTTCCGGCACGCTCACTTTGCTGGCAGACGGCTCCTTTACCTACGAGCCAGACGGGGATTTCAACGGCGCGGACAGCTTCCGCTATGCCGTCTCAGACGTCGAGTACACTGTCAGCAACACTGTCAGTCTCAGCATCAGCCCGGTCAATGATCCTGCCGTAGCCGTAGCGGACAGCGTGACCACCGACGAAGATCAGCCTGTCTCCGGCTCGCTGGCCACGAACGATACCGACGACCAGCACGGGGCGCTCGTCTACAGCGCGTCGGCCACCACGTTGGGAACGCTGGTGGTGGACACCACGGGCGGCTTTAGCTACACGCCCAGCGAGAATCTGTTCGGCAACGAGACGGTTCACTACAGCATTTCCGATGGCAGCTTCACCATCACCTCGACTCTCACGATCCAGATTGACCCGGTGAACGACGCGCCCGTGATCACGAACGATACCTTCACTGTGCTCGAGGATACGCCAGCAAGCGGATCCGTCGCCGATGCAGACGTCGAAGGCGGCCTTAGCTATGCTGTCGAGCTAGATCCGCCGTCAGGCGCGGTCGAGCTGATCGCAGACGGTAGCTTCACCTATAATCCGGCGGAGAATGTCACCGGTGACATCTCCTTCAGCTACCGCGTGACTGACGGCGCGCACAGCCTGACCGGGCTGGTGACGATCACGCTTACCCCACAAAACGACCCGCCGGACGCCGTGGATGACAGCTACACGGCTCTGGAAGACCAGCCGATCGCGGGCAGCGTGGTCGATAACGACGTCGATCCGGACAGCGCGCTGGTGGTCACCAAGCTCAGCGAACCCACCAATGGCACGCTCATTTTTGCCGATGGCAACTTTGCCTACCAGCCCAACCTGCACTTCGATGGCTCAGACTCCTTTCTGTATCGGATTGCAGACGAAGAGTTTGTGGACTCCGCAACGGTCACCTTCACGTTCACGCCAGAGAACGACCCGCCGCAGGCTGTCGCCGACTCCCACACCGGCGAGGAAGACATCCTGCTCGTCAACTCCGTAGCCAGCAACGATTTCGACCCTGAAGGTGGCCTTACCTTTATCAAGCTCTCGGATCCGGTTGCTGGCGCTCTCACTTTCGCTGAGACCGGGGCCTACACCTTTCTCGCCCCCAGCGACCAATCCGGCAGCTACAGCTTTCTCTATCGGGTCTTCGACGGGGAGTTTGCGGACTCCGCAACGGTGACGATTACGATCGAGCCGGTGAATGACCCGCCCACGGTTACCGACGTCGCCTTTACGATCGATGAAGATGAAACCCTGAACGACTCCATTGCGGATGAAGATCTCGAAGGTGGGCTGGTGTATTCAGTGCATACGGAACCTTTTGGAACCCTTATCCTTTCCTCTGATGGTACTTTCACCTACGCGCCGGTGGCGGATTTCAACGGTGAGGATGTGTTCATCTATTCCGTCGTGGACGGCGGGATTGCGGACTCCGCAACGGTGACGATTACGATCGAGCCGGTCAATGACCCGCCGGTGGCCATTGCCGATGCGTTTACGGTGGTCGAAGACATGCAGCTGGTGGACAGCGTGGCGCCGGATCAGGATATCGACAGCGCCGGGCTGGTGTACACGGCGCTGAATCAGCCGGCGCATGGGAATCTGGTGTTGGATGGCTCGGGAGCCTTCACCTTGACTCCTAGTGAGCACCGAACCGATGGCGTGGCGTTTACCTATCAAGTCAGCGATGGGGAGTTCAGCGTGACGACGACGGCGACGATTGCGATCATCGCGCAGCCAGATCCGCCTGTGGCAGTTGCGGACTCCGCAACGCTGGATGAGGATGCGACGCTCATCCGCGGCGAGGCAAACGGGCTGCTGGCGAATGATTCTGATCCGGATGGGGATGCCTTGGTGGCTGCGCTTTTTGCGGAGTCCGCAACGGCTGAGATTGTGGTGGAGGCATCCGGCGCCTACACGTATACGCCGGTGGCGAATTTCTTTGGCGAGGATGTGTTCGCCTACAGCGTGACGGACGGGGGGACGACGGTGACGGCGCTGGTGACGATTACGGTGAACCCGCGGGCGGATTCGCCGGAAGCAACGGCCGACAGCTATACCTTGGATGAAGATACTGAGCTGGTGCTCGCGCCGCCAGGTCCGCTGGCCAACGATGAGGACCCGGACGGGGACGAACTGAGCTTTGTGGCGCTGACGATGCCGGCGGGGCAGCTGACGTTCACGGCGTCTGGCGCGCTCAGCTACGTCCCAGTAGCCGATGCGACTGGGAACGACAGCTTCAGCTATCGCGCGACGGATGGGGCGTTGAATTCGCCGGTGCGCACGGTGGCGTTTGTGATTCTGCCGGTCAATGACGCGCCGGTCGCGCTACTTGATAACTACGTGCTGGTGGAAGACGGCAGCGTGAGCGATGACCTGCAGGCGAACGACAGTGACGTGGATTTGGACCCGCTGGAGACGGCGGTGCTGGGGGATCCGGCGCATGGGGCGGTGACGTTGCTGGCCAGTGGGGCGTTTACCTACACGCCGGTTGCGAACTTCGCAGGCTCGGATCAGTTCAGCTACTCGCTGAGCGATGGCACGGTATCGGTGACGCAGTTGGTGACGCTCACGGTGACGGCAGAGAACGATGCGCCGGTGGCCGTGGCCGACGAATGGGAGCTGGATGAGGATGCGACTCTCACGGTTACGGCCCCAGGCGTCCTGGAGAACGATAGCGATATCGATTCGTCGGAGCTTCAGGCACAACTGCTGACGGCACCGGCCACGGGCGAGCTGACGTTGCTGGCGGATGGTAGCTTCACCTTTGTCCCAGCTGCGGAACAAGCCGGAGTGTTTAGCTTCAGCTACCAGACGCACGACGGCGCAGCTGCCTCGGAGTCGGTGGTCGTGACGGTGACGGTGACCGCGTTGAATGACCCGCCGATTTCGGAGAATGACGCCTATGAGACGGGCGAGGATGAGACGCTCAGCATCGCGGCGCTAGCCGGTGGAGTTTTGGACAATGATGTAGATGTGGATGGGCCTGGTCTGTTTGCGGTGCTCACCAGTAACGCTAATCATAGCCTCGGACAGCTGTCGCTGAGCGCCGACGGCTCATTTTTGTTTATTCCGACAGACAACGCGAGCGGTACAGCGCTGTTCACGT
>Ga0115567_10003273_pt1 | contig 15992 bp, 18 predicted proteins | sample COGITO_mtgs_1204_2_FD_88679 | JGI IMG/M metagenome (GOLD analysis project Ga0115567, IMG submission 88679) | Pelagic marine microbial communities from North Sea - COGITO_mtgs_120412 | ecosystem: Environmental > Aquatic > Marine > Epipelagic | place: Germany:Helgoland, sampling site Kabeltonne... | reverse complement strand
TTGTGACCAACGAGGACGTGACTGCAGACAACGATCTCTCGGACTCGTCGTGCGGCGCCTTCCCGCTCAAGGAGGAGGCAGGACCAGCGCTGCCTGCGGCGGAAACACATGACCCTGGCAGCGGGGACTCGCCGCTCCCTGTCCCACGCGGGCGCCTTTTCTCGCCCCAGGTCGATGCGGCTGCGGCTACAGGCTCGTCGCCCGGGAGCGATGGGGGAACGCCGAGGAAGGCCAGCGCAGGCGAGGGCAGCGACAGCGAGGGCAGCGTAGAGCAGGACGCGTCGAGTGGTAGCTGGGATGAGGAGTTTGGCGCCAAGACGCACCGCGGCGCCACGCCTCCCGCGGCGCGCACGCCGGCCGCGGTGCCGGCGTCGGAGGAGAAGTACCGCGCGGGGGGCGAGGTATCGGCGATTCTGGCGTCGATGGCGGCCAAGGCCGCCGCGCGGAAGGAGGCAGCGGAGCGGCGCGCTACCTTGCGGCGCGATGCGGCAGAGAAGCGCGCTTCGGCAGCTGTGGAATCGGCACCTGCGCGTGCTCCCGCGCCGACGCTTGCGCCGACAACCGGGGCAGGCGGCGACGGACTGCTCGACGTTACGGCGGGGATGGGGGTGGCTGAGCGCGCTGCCGGCGACGCGCCCGCGACAGGGGCGGATGCGTCAGCGGGGCGGCGAAAGTCGACGTGGGAGCTTGTGAGCTCCGACTCTGGAACAGCGTCGGAGGACGAAGGCCAGCACGACAGCAGCTCGCCTGTTGCGGGTGGGCGCGGTCACAAGGGCGCGGGCGCGGGTGAGGGCGAGGACACGGGTAAGAGCAAGAGCGCGGTTCGAGTGCGCTCGGCCACAGCGGCAAAGTTCAATGTGCGCCTCACGCCGCTAGGCTCTGCGTCGCCGGGCGCGAGCAGCGTTGGGAAGCGCGTGGTCTCGCTGGGCGCGTTTTCGGACAGCGACGACGACGGAGCGTCGGACGAGGACGCCGGCGGCTCGCTGCCTCGCCCGCCCGCGCTCGCCGCCGCCCGCCGCGAGGTGCTTGCAGGCACGCCCAAATCAAAGGGTAAGAGTGCCCCAGCCACGCCCGCTGCCAGGACGCCGGCGGCGCGCCCACAGTCGGCTGCCGCGGCGCGCACGCCCGCGGTGGGTACTCGTGCGGCTCGTCCGCTCTCGGCGCGCCAGCTCTCGGCGCGGAAAAGCATCGAGTCGCTTCACACAGAGGCGGAGGACCAGGCGGGCACGCCGGCGCGCGGCGTGGGGACACCTTCGCGCGGCGTGCGTGTCGCGACGGGCACTCCGACGGCCAACAAGAAGACGCCTGTTTTCACACCGCGGTCCGCTCGGCGCTAGCGAGATGCGCGCGCAGTTTGACCTGAAATTTCTGAGGAGATTGCACTTGTGCCTGTGCATGCGTGAGCGCCAGTATTTGGTTGTTCGAGCGTGTTTGTGGTTTAGTACACACGTCGGCATGCTCACCACAACTTCTCCGCAAACCAAAGGCACCATGAAGAGGCGCGTAAAACTCCAACAGGACGCGATTTATGCGGTTTATGCGTTGCTCCGCACCTCAATACTCGGATCCGCAGACACTATCTCTGACTGAACCACGAAATAACGGCCGTGTGGCAGGTGACTGAACAGCAGCATCTCGAAACCTCCAGGATCATGCAAAAACGTGCCTGGCTCATGACACCTCCGCCGAACAAAACTTGTGGTGATGTTGAAACGCTTGCACTCACAGCAACGAGGAGTGTTGGTGCAGGTCGTCCAGGTCATCCTTTCGTTGCATGATCTGCCGACGAACCAAGTGTCAGAAGTGCACAACTGAAAACACTGTCAAGAAAGGATGGAATTATGTGACCATCTTTCTCTCTGCGGTGCAGGATGGGGACAAGCCTGATCATACTCCTGCTTCATGGCCAGTGCTTCAAGAAGCTTCAACCGTGAATCTCCTGCGCGCTTGCATGCCTTCTCGGCCTCTTGCACAGCAGCAGCTGCCTGTTTGCGATGCAAGGCATCTTCATTTCCTCGTAGCTGGTCCAAAGCCGCCTGCCGTGCCTCCAGCTCGTCGACGCGCGCCTGCATCATTCGACCAAAGGCAAGGTATGATCATCAGCCGGGAGCACAGCTAGCAATTTGCAGTGCCCGATTCACGCCGGCGCCCAATTGTTTGCCGAGATCGCGCCTCCTAAGCTGCTGCGTGTATGTGGCCAGCAGGCGGGCTGTTTTCAGCCAGAGCTCGGGAACGCGCCTGCATCTCTTCTTCGACATTCGTGGTGGTTCGCTCTTGAATGTAGCGGCACGTGGCCTCGTACTCGCCGCGGTGCTCGGCAAGGTAGCGCTCAAGACTCTCTTTGAGCAGTTGCTCTGCGACAATCACGTGCCCCGTGCGGAATTTCCCTGGTGTCCATGTCTCCGAGACCTCTGCTTGCCCACCACACAGTATGATTAGGCAACGTTCGTGCATAGACTGCTATAGGGCGCTGTTTTAAGCGGGCGCACCTGCGATCACATCATGCAGCTGGGGAAATACGATTCCGGCGCGCGAACCTGTTGCACAGTGAGGGGCAGAAATAAGGACAGGAGGCAGACGCGGTCACTACAGTGGGGCGGGCTCATACCGGGAGGGAACAGCGACGAGCCTCTTGCAGCCTTCTTTTGCGACGGAACAAACGCACCATTTGCGGAGGCCGAGGCCAACGATGCCTCCAAATCGGCGCTTCCCATCGTGGGGCGTGGAGCACGCGCATCCCCAGCTGCGGCCTGCACCGCGCTCGGACCGGGATGGTCACGGTAGGCGCGTCCGTGCGTGCAGTGGAAACACAGCAGCAATCACCTACCCAACTCAAAATCAGCAAACGGGGCTAAGGAAAACCAAACGAGATTTAGAACGCACCGAAGGTGGCGGCGGAGGAATCTCGCTAGGCGAAGCTCCAAGGCGGGCAGCTTCCCGAGCAGCAATATCTGCTTTGCTTGGCCGCCCCGCCTTGCGTGGCGGCATGCCGCCCGGTACTTCTGGCGCGCGACCTTTCCCCTTCGTCTTCGAAGCTTCGGCCACGTGCGCATCCCCCGTCGCGACTTGAGCTTGCTCTACACCCCCCGCCGCGAGGTCAGCTCCATTGGCTGGATCAAGCGCCGTAGCAGCAGCAGGAGCGCCTTCATCGTTTCTAGGCGAGGGATCCGGCGCGCTCTCATTGATACCTTCCGAAGGAGCAGCATCGTCGGCACGATCTGCTTCCGCGGCGTCTCCATCTCGCGAGCCATGATCCTGCGCGTTTTCGTCACCCCGCGAAGCCTTGCCTCGTCGCCCAGTGCTTTCTGCTTCTTCAGCGTCACTTTCAGCCTCCCGACTGCGTTTATTGGATGTTGGAGACGGCGCAGACGCTTTGCCGGGGCCAGTAGCCTCTTTTACAACAAAAAAGTCTGGCTTGTTCCGCTTCCGGCTTTGCCGACCGCTTGCAACTCCAGCCTCATCTCCAGCCTCCTCTCCAGCCCGTTTTTGTCCTTGTTTCTCACTGTTATATGCACCAGCGCTAGTTTCCGTGGATTCATCGTAGGCCGTCTCCTCGTACGGCAACGTCTCACCCCCGCCTTCGTAGACCAATGTTTCGCCAGGAGCATCACTGTCCGGCAGAGAAGTTTCCGAGGTTTCCTCTGCGGAAGGCTTCCCCGTTTTGTCTTTGGCTCGCGACTTTGAGGTTTCGGCAGTGGTTTTCTTTTCAGATGCGGACTCTGCGCCGTTACCGTTGGCCGATGCGCCAACCGTGCCAGCAGTCGCCTTACCTTTGGCCTCCCGATACCTGTTTCACACTGTGCTTCAGTCGACTCTGAGAGAATACCCGTGCGAGAGATTAGTAGCATCTGGCGATGAAGCACGCGGAGGAGCAACGCAACGCATTGGCACGAAACTTGATTTCGTGCCTTTCGGCGATTGTGAGGAGTGCCGGATACGGTTTGCAAGTGACTTACCGTGCTGTGTAAACATCGACATCATCCTCGGGGTCCTCTGAAGTTTGCGCGGACCTTCTGCTCGCGTCCTGTTTTCGAGCATTGGACTTCCCAGACTGACCCTTACTTCCCGATTTGACAGCAGGGGTAGCCTGTTTGGAGGCACTGCTTGTTCCTTTTTTGGACGAATTCGGAGCCGGCGGCGACATGGTATCAAGAACTGGTTGAGGTTTATCTTTGAAAATCTTGTTGCACTGCCACACCAGTCATTGTCAGGAAACGCCTTTTTCGCCCAAACAGTTCAACAGGGGCAATATCGCCGGGCGAATTGATCAACACCCGTGTGTACCAGCATGGAAGCGCTCAGTTCGGTGGGCTATAGAACAAACCTTGTCCCAGTCAAAGAAGATGCTATCTTCCTGAGCGATCTTGTCAGTGAGCTCTGCCACCCGCTCCCATGTGGAAGCTTCTTGACAATCCTTGAGCCAGCTTTTTTCCCTCTTGGCCCATTCCTTCACTATGATCGGGCTGCCCGGAGTAACTTGACGAAGCACCTTATTGACGACCGTGAGGAATTTCGCGGGGTTATTGGCGTTCTGCATGTCGTCCATTCTGCGAACATCCAGGCACGAAATCAGATGTGAGGAAAGGTGTTCCGCAAGCAACCTGAACCACATGACACCCTGAAATGACCAATCACCCTGGGTTGCAAAAGGGGAAGGAAGAGAGAGACTTACATCTCCTTGTACCAGAAATCATACGTTCGATTTTTCATCTGGACCACGCCAAAGAGGGGTTTTCAGCAACGGCCAGCTCTAAATCTGTGTTGCCCATTTCAGGCTTGCAACCTTCTTGATTTCCGGGCCAACTCGTACTGTTCTCGTATCTAGGGCGTTGTGCAAACCTCTGAAGTCGGGAGTTGGTCAAGGAGGTTATTGAAGTCTTTGATTTGATCGACGTGGATGTAGTCGATTGCATCGAACAATGTTTTAAGTGCAGCACTCAACTGCGCTCATTTTCATCGTTCAGGGTTTGGACAGCACAATTACCAATACGCAGTCAGAGGGGGCACATACTTCTCTACACGGGGTGTCTTGGTCAAATGCTCTCACACCTGCGAGCAGGAGCGAAATGTCATAGACTATCAAGATTCAACTGCTGGCGAAACCCTGGGGTGAGCTTTGGAAGGTCGACATGGTGCAGATGGGTGCGCACGTGACAGAAAGTCGTCCTTCTCCTCCGCGACCCATTTCGGATCGAATATACCCGAACCTATCATTTCCAACACTGTGACGATCGCATTGCCTGCAGAGGAAACCCGTTCGCCTTCAGCGTGCTCGCTCGCATACGAGGTTTACGCAGTCTGCAGTGGACCACCAGGGGCTCGGCTGCAAGCGATGGAACTCTGAAATCGTTGCAGCCATAGCACTGAATCCGGGCAAAATCAATATAGAATTTCTAATTCTTCCTCCTCCTTTGGGCACCCACTTATGTTTGCCGCGGTCTTGAGCGGGGCCTTGGTGCGGAACCGCTCCCACTGTTCGGCCGTATACGCAGGATTGATTGTGAAATTTCTGCCAAGCCGACCGCATATGAATTGCTATTCGCATTTCCGTGAGGGCACAGATAATTCCGCAGGAGCGAGGTCTCTGCAGCGCGGTACAGGGGCAGACCCCAGCCTCTGGTGCGTATGCGATCTCCAGAGTCTCTTGGCTTCCACGACGCGTTTTTCAGAAAGCACACCATTTGGCTCAGCTCCCTTCTTCGGGGTTTTGCCGGACATCTTGTTGGCTCAGCAGCAGCCCCTGTGGTTCAGCAGCAGCCCCTGTGGTTGGTTCAGCAGCAGCCCGTTCTGGGCTCGAGTGCTGCTCAAGTAGGACCTCGACGAAGCTGACTCCGGTGACTGGCCCAGTAAGTCTCACACGGGCTAGCCGCGCGAATCCTGCCAAATCACCAACCCTTTCCTGTGCGGCGCTCTGGTAGAGACCAAGGCACCGTGTAACCCCTCCCCGCCAAGAAGAGGAAACCTTGCACAATCGCAGAACGAGTTTTGTGAAACTCATCAATCAACCAAGGCACATCTCACACGAATTCGGAGAAGCTCCTTCTCCGTTTCCCCCCCGCTTCTGGGAACAAACGTCCTTCTGGCGGACAGAACGACACAGAATCCTCCTTGGAGCACACGCAACCTCAAGGCTTGATGTTGCAGTGGTGACAAAAACGTTTTAATGCATACTTGCAGGCAGGCGATCCGTTGGGGAAAGATTACAGCTCACCGTCTCGGCCGCAGCGGTCTAGCTGCTTCGACGCATTCATGGCCTCCACGACTGTTCGTAACGCTGCACGCGACTCTTTCATGCGCTGTACCTCACGCGCCCAAATACTTTGAGGCGTGACTACCTTCTCCATCATACTGTTTGCGCGAGCGATGACCGCCGCTTCGGTGAGGATAAGGTCCTGAATGTGTGGCTGCAGCGCGGCGACAGCATCTAGCGCCAGCCCTGGTGTACGCCAAGCTTCCTGAGTTGAATCACTTGGGCGAGATCGTGCACTGACAGGCCAATTTCGTTGCACCTGAACACCCATCTGGACCAGTACGGTACCGTTGACCTGGCCACTACGCAGGATGCACACCTGTTCGCACACAACCATCGGCTTAACACACGAGCTCATGGTCGAGTTGCGGGGTAAGTCCAGGAACTGTCGAGACATACCGATCTTTCATCCAAGAAGCGCACTCTTCGCCTCAGGTGTGCGATAACTTCCTCGACGTTCCACTTTTGCGCCTGCATTGTGATCTCGCAAATGTCCTCACAGACAGCACGAGTTGCACCAGGTAATCGCGCGGCACAGCGCCTGGTCAGCCTCTCCGAGCAGTTCGCCTGCAGTCGCTGCGGTGTTACCTTGTGCTGATTCAATACATCACTTGGGACGGCTCAAGGCGGCAAGAGCGGGTTCGCCAGACCTCATAGGAGTAACGCTCCCACTCTCGCCCATTCACCCCCCAAAGTGCCTCCACGCGGGCGGTCTGATTCAGGTCAGCCAAAGTCTTGTGGTCAAAAAGCCATCGCCGACACGCATTAAGTTCGTCAACGCCTGAACCAACGTCGTCTTTAGATACCCTTGCGCGAATAGCAACCTGGCTGATGTTAGCAGACCCTGCGCTGGCACGGTCTCGAAGAGGGCGAGCATGAAGAACCAGCGCAGCGTCATAAGCGTGCGCGAGTAGGTCCTCCCAGACGTTTTGAGGGACCTGATACAGCAAGACAACACGTGTCAGTCTCGTGAATCGACTTCGAAACGGATCAGGAATCTGAAACGCAGAGTGAACAGTGCCACTGGGGAATTTGGTCAGGACAGGACGTAGGTGTCCTCCTCGGTCTGCCCAAAACGGTTTGAGCCACCACCGCGAACGTGCTCCTTCGATGCACGCCAGGGGAGTAGCAACAAACCAATCTCATCGGAAATTACACGTAGCCATGATGTAATGAACTGGGGGTGGTCCTCGGGCGCACGTCCCGGAAGTGACGTGGCATGTGGTTGTATATCGATCAATGTTGCCCCACGTGGCGAAAACCAGCACGCAGCCTGGGCGTTCCCATGGATCCCGGCTATTGTGTGCGAGTCTTGAACCAGCTGAACCTGCTCCATCAACGTGCGTTGCCCCAGGTCTGCTTCATTCGTGGTCCATCCCAAGTCTGCAACAGAGTGGTGAGTAGCATTTGAGTACTCCGAACGATTGCACCTTGGCTCTAGCTATGTGTAGCGCAGGATTTCGGAGGAGCACCTGTGGCCCAAAAGAGCAGCTCGCGAGGATTTGCGACGTCGCGGCGAGTTCTCCGAAGAAGCAAAAGGAGTGGGCGTCTCTCTTGTAATCGGCCGGGGATGTAGGGGCAAGTGGACCGAAGGCTTGACAAGGGCGAGTGCCTCAGGGATGACCGAATGCGAGTGGCGTAAGATGACCATAATAGAGGGAACGAGACGATATGCCATCCGCGCGGCTCAAGGGCATTGCCAACTACAGCCTGCGGAAAGCAGGCACCTTCTAGCGTCCATGGAACGTTCTCAGTTGTGCTGTTCGGTTGAGGAAAGAAGTGGACACATGTCGACGGGCAGTTTGTGAGAGCAGCCCACAGCTCAGATTGCGGAGACTCCAGAGTAGGAGCCGGGCCCAGAGGGGCACGCGAGGAGCTTTGCCGGAGGAAAATGAATTGACGATTTCGCGGACTCGTGTCGTTCAGCGCGTGCAGCATCTGCGGAGGCTTGCTTTAGTTTCACGCCGCGGCAGCGTCACAGGGCGAGGGTCGTATGCGGGGCGCGCGGTGGACCGCCCATGCCGGCAGAATCACGTCGCCGAGTAGGTGTGTAAAGTGTGTCCCTTCTCCCATAGGTGACACTGCGTGTGGGGGAAGCACGTATACGTCGGGCAACCCCCATTCCTCCTCCTTTCCTCGCGCGTTGCCCCCTGTGGCTGGGAACTCTGCGTCGTGAAGGTCCACCCTCAAGCTGCTCTCCGCAGAACTCCCGAGTGATTGACGCAGTGCCCAATTAGACATGAATCGTAGATGATGCTGCCCTGGAAGAATGCGCATCCCCGCTCCGTTTTGACCCTTCCCAGGCACAGTAGTTCCCTTCCAATCGCCGTAGAGATGTAATGCAAGCTCGTCCTTCGACAGTGGGAGACACACTTTCCTGCAGAGAGGCAATACGTCCGAGTCAGAATTCACGAAGAATCTCTGCAATCAGATGCTAGTTTGAAATCACGCGACGCTCAAGAGCTCACCTCATGCGATAGAAGGAGGGGGCAACAAGTTCAACAGGCTTCCCACCCGGCTGTGCTGGGGCCCACTGCACGCGCCCCAGGTCAAAACCAGGTCTTTGTGCTAGCAGAACCCACACAGAGCTGCGGACTTGTGGTTTCCCATCTTGAGCAAGTATTACTGCTTCGAGGACTGTCCAGCCTGCAAAGTGCGCCTTTTCTTCCCCTGTTTTGGCCCAATACCCAGATGTTGGTCGACAGGATAAAGCTGGATTCCTTTGACAATGATACATCACCTTGCAAGAAATGGCTCTGGGCCTTTGACTAGGGATTAAACCTGCGAGCAGTGCCTCACGGGCGGGAACGACGAATCGAATTTCGTATCCCGCTTGCGTGTCAAAACCTTGCTTCACAGTCGGGACTTCGAATCGCAGTGTAAGGTTACCCTGCGATGAGGCACCGGGACCGTAGAACACCCCACTGTACGAGGCCATACTGAGGCCTAAAGAAAATTGGCCATCTCCGATTGGAACGCCTGATCGCAGCGAAATTTCCATATCCCTACCTGCTGCGCAAGGATTGTCGCCAGGTTTCGGGGATATGATTTTGAGCCAGCGAGAACCAGATCCATGGTCAAGGTTGGGAGCTGCTACATGTACGAACGAAGCAAGAAGGATTCCGATGAGCAGCATGCAACGGGAAGACTTGCACAGAGGGTACATCTCGCAGCTCCGCAACCATCACCCAGCTCCCCTCCTGGATATCGCGGTCAAACCAAACCAGCGTCTCGCGAAACGCGAGACGCCGAGAGCTTGGCGATTTTCGGGCACACTCAAGCTCTCGAAAAGCTTATCGAAAGGGGTGCGATTCTGGCTGTGCATCCGATGCTTTCGGCATTCTGTGCCCCTCCGATGACAGCAACATCTGCCGGAGCCTTCTTGTCTTCGGTTCCTGGTGATCTACTTGTGGCTCCGGCATCACGTACTGTTGTCGGAGCAAGAATTCCTGCGCACAGACGGGGCAAAGATGGATGCCGCAATGCTCGGTGTTCACTGCATGCGGAAACAGACAATGTGTCCAGACAAAGGGGGAAGTCTCAGAGCTCACGGAGGAGCTTGCTGACTCTGGCTTTACTAGGTGTTGTGACTTCATTTCCGCGCGAAACCCGGGCGGACGATTCAACACAAGACACGCAAGGAGTGCAGAAAGTTCGGGTGACAGATGTTGCGCAGAAGGTCAAGCAAAAGGCAGCCAAAAAAGTCTCTGAAGCTCAGTCGGGAGGAGTGGCAGGGGTGTCTGTCTCCGTGGTAAAACAAACGGTGCGTGCAAGGCCTCTTTCACGGAAACACCTTGCTGAAACGCTGCCACCAATCCTGCAAGGCAGACCAAGATTGCAATGCCGTTTGTACCATCATTCCCCACAGTTCTCTAGAAGTCTGAGATAGATTCATCCTGAACCACGTTATGTCGGTTTGAAACAGGTTCTATACCCACTCGACACTGTGAAATGTCGACTGCAAGCTCGGCCTTTGGAGACAGGAGAAATGCCATGGGCTCGCCGGGATCTCTTCAAGGGTCTTTACTCTGGCTTCCTCCTGCCCCTCGTGTGCAACGCCCCCGCAGGAGGCGTGTTTTTTGCAACCAAGGATACGGTCAAAGAGATGCTCGCAGAGAAAGGTGTCCCGTCGCCCTGGCTGCAGGTTTGTAAAGTGATAGATTGTGTGAGCTGACACACAGATGCAGGTGCCGTCCTTTCGACTATTGTCGGCATCGCAACAGGGTCTGGGCCAACCAGTAAACTTAATTGCTTTCTGAGCATAGACGCAACAAAGGTCTTGTTGGCGAAATACATCGAACCTGTTCGCGATGTCGCCGAATTTAGTGATGCCCTTCCGTAGCACTGTTTCACGACTGAGGTTTATCCTGCGTGCAGTTTGGTTCCTTTCTGGCTTGTCAAGCAGCCGTCTGAGGTGCTTAAAGTGCGGAGTCAAACAAAGGGAAAGGACGTGAAAGATCTACCGCCGCTAAGCCTGAACGACCCTTCTTCGTTATACGCTCTGTTTACTGGCATCCAAAGCAACTTCGCTTACTCTTTCCCTGCCGATATGATCAAGTTCATCATCTATGATGCAGCGAAGGCCAAATTCTTCGGCAAGACAGCACCGGGTCCACTGGCTGCTGGGCTCCTTGGAGCAGGCAGCAACATCATTTCTGCTGCGACAGTGACTCCTGTTGACGTTGCTCGCACCCGCATCATGGCCGGCACAGCAGCTCGTGGAAACACCTTTGCAACGATGGCTAAAATTGCCAGGGAAGAGGGTCCGAGCGCACTGTTCCTCGGTTTGTTCCCGCGTATGGCACGTTCTGTTGTATCAGGTGGCTTGCAGTTCGCCACCTACGAGTTCACAAAGAAAGCAGCAAAGGGCTGAATTGTAGAATGGGGTATTCTTGTGCGCAGACACAAATGTTTTCTTCTGTACACATATCCGTACACCGAAAGATGCCGCTCGCCCCCCGCTTGCGTATTTGTGCTTTTATTTGTTCACAGCCCAACAGCTCACTCAGGCTCTCCCGGATTTTCATCACCTTCTTCTGATTTCAATATCCTGTGGGAACATGCGATCCGGTCAGTTAGAGATGAGTGCATAGAGACCGCTCTCAAGAAACTATGGGCATTGCACCATGGGGATTCTGCGAGCGGCGTAACACACAAAGCAGCATGGGGAGCTGCATGTGCTGACTGGCCATCTCTAAGAAATCTCGGCGGATAGAGAGCGGACAGCCTACATGAGCCACAAGCACACAGATAGTTGCAAGCAACTGTCCGGCCTGAAGCGCAGGCGCCGAAAAAAATCCGCCTCTGAACTCGCGAAGGCGCACAAGTTGCAGGAAGATCAAGTGCGCTTGCAGGCAAAAATCGACGAGGGGCCGTGATGCAGGAGGCACCAGGGTACCTCTGAATCGCCGGCCTGAACAAAACGACTGGCGGAGCGCCAACGCGGTCTCGTACGTTAGTCCGCTGGCCCAGATTCGGGACGTCGCCCCCGGCACGAGCCTCGTTGTTGTGAAGCTGGCAAAGCAAATAGCTGAGAGGCGAGGCGGGCCCTTGCCGTCCCGTTCGCGCGGAAATTCGCCCGTCTAGGAGGCACTCGGGCCAGGGCAGCAGCTCCAAGATGGCAGCGTTCGAAGGATCCTTGCGCATTCGTGGAGGAATCGAGGAAGCTGCAGTTCACAATATTCCCACCAAAACAAGCTACTGTGGTCCTGCGGATGTGCAATCCTACTTTCGCGTCTCTTCTGACCCTTCCTGCCTCGGCAACGCCACACCCAGTGACAAGGTCGACAATCTTGCGAACTCCGATACCCCACAGCTCAGCTCACAGTGCGAATAATAGCGCCCCTCACTTCAACGGGGTCTTTGGGCGACATTGATCGCGCTGTTGCTGCAACGGTGCCTTTGATTCCTGTTCGTACTGCAGGACCATCTCATTGCATCCTTCCGAGGGCGTACCCTTCGCGGTGCCCAGGTTTCCCTCCCTGAAGGCTACTCTGGTGAGCATCCACCAGCGTGCCGGTTTTGGGTAGACACGAGGGGTCAAGCGTATGCACGAAAATTACAATAAGTCCCTATGCAGACTTCCCTGTATGCACGAAATCCGAGTGACAAGAGTGCGACATTGTTTCAATCAATATGATGCTTGCACTGAACTTTCGCTAACCCTAAGCCGCCTGGCAGGGTATGCGATTCGCCCGGTACACGCTGGGCCTGAGGGCCTTGAGGGGAGCGAAGAACTTGAGGCGGTGCACCGATTCTCGAAAGTCACCGCATGGAATCACGACGTAAAGGCGGCCGACTCTGACTCCCTCCCGGCACTCCTAGAGTGGGCAGCAGTTTCGTCAATTCTGCACGCGGCCCGCCCCACGGCGTGATCATGACACTGTCTCGTCTCGTTTGCATAAGGCCGGGGCTAGTTGCTACGTCTGGGTCGGACAGCATGGAGCGAACCTCTCCTTGAGGATGCGCTACTGGATCGTAAATATACTGATTCCACTTGATGCCTTTATTTAGGGTTTATTGATTTCTATATCGACGTGCCGCTCGGGAGTTCCCACGCGAAAAATGCTGGCCCGAGTGACTCCGCAGCGCGGTCTAGGCAATCCTGAAAAAAGCAGAGGGCGCCGTACTCAGAATGTGCGAATGCAACGAGATACGTTGCCAGATCATACACTCACACCCCCAAGATCGGTGTCAGAAGTTTGAATTCCAAATCGTACTAGTCGTCGGCGACTTACCCGCGAGATGGGAGCTAGCATTGAAAAAGCATCCTCCCCGTCCGCATAGTATCTGTTCCCACAGCCCCGCGTTGAGGTACGGCGGCGGGCGCGTACTCTTTCGATACCTACCAGCGTGCCACGTTACAAAGGAGCATGCGGCACATTGACGCACGTGGCTTCCGTTTTGTCGACGAGGAAGCCGAGATTGCCCTGATACAGCCGCACCCCAGCCTCGTTCTTGCTCCTTACGTGAAGGGAGCTGCGTTCGACAGGTCTCAGTGTCTCCACGACGTACTTCAGTCTCATTGGGCATTGCCTGACGAAAAATAATGCAAGGGAGCGGTTTGGTACCAAGCAGTGACACCAAAGTCCCGAAGCATTCGATCCATCGAGAGAAGCATTAGACCCTGATTCGTGAGCTCTTCTCTTCATATTGTATCAGTAACCACTCATCAACGGCAACTCTCACGCGACAGATACAGTTTTTACATACTCGAAGGCTGTTCAGTACGGGCACGCCCAAACCTGCGCGATCCGTCGCCGACGGTGCGATCGCATGACCGCAAGCGATGTAACATGCCCTCTGAGCCCTGCCTCCACGTCCGGTTTTGCGGATTCGTTTTGGACTATGTCCAGCCCACCGCAATTCTGTTTTGCATCGGGCGTATCGCACATTGCAAGAACATATCCTACAACCCGCCATCGTCCCGGGGTTTCTTGCCGCTCTCCACTCAGATCTGACGTTGTATTACTGCCACGAATTGGATCCGGGATCCAGGCTTCTGCAACGTGTGACAGAGAAGGCCAACGAAGAATATGGAGAGTGAAATATTGGGCTTGATAGTTCTCAGGAAGGCTTACGAGATTGATGTGCTGCATCTCAACAACGTCCTTAATCAAAGCCGTTCTGAATCGGATTTCGCCGTCCTTTCTGATTTCACTCAAATGCAGGCCCCCAGAGCCACGCGAATGGCATGAACTCATTGTATCACCTTCCCGCTTCGTACCGTTCGGTGCGCTGAGGGACGGGTCTGCACTATTACTTGCAGATTGTCCGCCGCGGAGTCGGAGCATTGCAAACGACCCGCGCCCTTCAAATCTGTGGCTGCAAAGTCCACTTCGAAAATGCTCGGAGTCCAACGCGCCAGGCGGTGGTATGGCATGACGATTTGCGATGCAAATAACGCTAGCCCATGCCACGGCAGCGGCGAGGCGGCAGGCGGATGCACGCATTTCTTCTCCCCAGCAATTTCTCCAGCCAGCCAGAGATAAACAGCTCGAAAAATCTGTAGACAGGTACTGAGCCTCATGGCATCGAACGTTAGTTAGAGAAGAGGGTAAATGGAATGGCTCAGGGCTTAGCTGGGCAGGTCTCAGAGTGACGGACTCCGTGCAGCTCGCAACCATGCCAGCTAAGAAGAAGAAAGCTGCCATGCCGCAGAAGGACCATGATCTTCTCGTACAGATTGACGACGCCTACGTGCAGGTATTGCACAGCAACAGCCCACTTGCAGCCTATGAAACCTGGAATCCCCTACTAGGCCATCGGAATCGCGAGGTTGTTGCTGCACCTTCTCAGTACATGTCGACCGCAGGCATTAAAGATTCGCAGCTTGGAGGAACGAAATGAAGAGCTGCGGTGTGAAGCGGAGAGGCTGAGGGCTCTGTCTGGTGAGATGTCACATGACCGGCAGGATGTTTTCGAGCACCTCGAGCGCGACAACCAAGCTAAAGCTGTGGCCCTTCATGATCTGACTGGTCAGGTTGATGCCCTGCTCCGTGCGAAAGGCCGTATCCGCTAACATGCGACACTCATGTGTAGACTGAGCGAGTGGGTATTGACGCAGATCACGCAACTCCGCCAAGAGCTGAAGGACGAGAAGACAGGGCGAGCAGACGAGTTGCGCGATATTCGAGCGACAGCGGTAAGATCATTCCGCCCTATGCAATTGATTTTATACAACATCATTGCGACAGCTTGCTGGGCATTGCTTGCAGCTATGCAGCGTCATCCTCTCTGGCTGTCAGGTGGCTGCGCGGCAGCAGTACGAGACAGAGACGGCCGAGCTAAAGCAGCAGTTGTCAGAACTCACTGCAGTCAAGCACACAAAGGAACGCATGGAGCGTCAAATTTCAGAACTCTTACTTGAGGTGCAGGAATTGAAGGTTTCGCCCGGACCGTAAAGAGCTGGCTTGGCATCAACCTCTGTGGTCGCCGACCTTCAACAGCATTGTTTGCATGATCGGAAGTGAAATCACTGAGCTTCTGCTGCGGCTCGGTTACTCAGGAGCGGCACGGCGCTGAAATGGGAGAGCTCAAACGTGACTTTGACCTAAAGGTCGCAGCACTACACACCGAGACGCAACTCAAACTTGAGCAGACTGAGGCGAGTGTCGAGGCACGCGCCATGACTCGAGTTGACGAGGTGACCAAGTCCACGCTGATCGTGAATAGCCGGCGGCTTTGGGAGATAGAGAACATCCATCGTGAAATGTCTGAGGTGCGGCGCGACCATGATCGCATGGAAAAGGAGTACAAGGCCATGAAATTTGAGGTGATCGCCGTCCTGACGGTTTGCGCCACAATGAGATGTTTCATACTCACTGTGATGGTCCTGACCACGCCGCAGGTTGAGTTGAAACGAGTCGAACTGAGGAAGTTCACCGACAAAATCATGTTGCTAAAGCAGACCATTGCACAGCAGGTTCATGGGGAACCCCCCCTCCCTCCCCTTTGTTTCTTGGTCCTTGGACACGTGATCGATTCATGTTTGACCTCGCTTGCCTGCACTGATTATTCTTCTTCTTGCCGCGAACTAGGACCAGACCATTAAGGAGCACAAAGCCCTTGAAGCCTCTTGGAAATCGATCAGCGACAGGGGAGATAAGGAAACTGTTATGCTACAGGTGGGATCCATTGCTCTCAACCCCTCAGGCATGGTCGATTGCTCTGAGCATTGAATTTTTGCAGAGGATGGTGCGGGCTCTCGAGGACAGGGTTTCGCAGCAGGCGCGTCAAATCC
>Ga0115567_10003267_pt1 | contig 16005 bp, 10 predicted proteins | sample COGITO_mtgs_1204_2_FD_88679 | JGI IMG/M metagenome (GOLD analysis project Ga0115567, IMG submission 88679) | Pelagic marine microbial communities from North Sea - COGITO_mtgs_120412 | ecosystem: Environmental > Aquatic > Marine > Epipelagic | place: Germany:Helgoland, sampling site Kabeltonne... | reverse complement strand
TGGAACAACTGGAAGGCGTCCCTGCTCCGCGCGCTTTACCGCCAGACGCTGAACGCGATGGAAAATGGGCTGGAGGATCTGAACCGCGAACAGCGTGGATCGGACGCGAAACAGGGGCTGCGCGGCGCCCTGAAAGGCTGGGACGCGAAGGCGCTGAAGGCCGAGACAGCGCGGCACTACCCACCTTATTGGCAAGGCCTGCATGTGACGGCGCATGTGGTCTTTGCAAATCTGTTGCGTGATCTGGCAGGGCGGCAAGGCGAAATCGGGATCGACCTTCACCCCGACGAGGACCGCGACGCGACGCGCGCCTGTTTCGTGATGGAGGATCATCCCGGCATCTTCTCGCGCCTTGCGGGCGCGCTGGCGCTGGTCGGCGCGGGCGTGGTCGATGCGCGCACCTATACATCCAAGGACGGCTACGCCACCGCGGTCTTCTGGATTCAGGATGCAGACGGACATCCCTTCGCGGACGAGCGTCTGCCGCGCCTGCGCAAGACCATCCACCGGACCCTCAAGGGTGAGGTCGTCGCGCGCGATGCGATCAAGTCGCGCGACAAGCTGAAAAAGCGCGAGCGCGCGTTTCGCGTCCCGACGCATATCACGTTCGACAACGAGGGGTCCGAGATCTATACGATCATCGAGGTCGATACCCGCGATCGGCCCGGCCTGCTCTATGATCTGACGCGCACGCTGGCGGCGGGCCACGTCTATATCGCCAGCGCCGTGATCGCGACATTCGGAGAGCAAGTCGTCGACACCTTCTACGTCAAGGACATGTTCGGTTTGAAATTCTACTCGGATGCCAAGCAAAAGTCGCTGGAAGCGAAGCTGCGCGCGGCCATATCCGAAGGCACGCAAAGGGCCATCGAGTGAGCGCTCCTACCATTGTCCGCCCGGTGCGGATGCTGACCAGTATCTTTACCGTCAGCGGCTGGACCATGCTCAGCCGCATCCTGGGCTTCGTGCGCGATGTGATGATCGCGGGCCTGATCGGGCCGGGGCCGGTTATGGACGCCTTTGTTGCGGCCTTCCGCCTGCCCAACATGTTCCGCCGGTTCTTTGCCGAGGGCGCGTTCAACGCGGCCTTCGTGCCGATGTTTTCCAAACGGCTGGAGGGCGGCGACGACCCCGAAGGCTTCGCCCGCCTCGCCTTCAGCGGTCTGGCACTGGTCCTGCTTTTTGTCGTCGCGCTGGCCATGATCTTCATGCCCGCGCTGGTCTGGGTCACGGCCGAGGGATTTGCCGGCGACGAACGCTTCGATCTGACAGTCGAGTTCGGGCGCGTCGTCTTTCCCTACATCTTCTTCATCTCGCTGGCGGCATTGCTGTCCGGCGTTCTGAACGCGACCGGACGCTTTGTCGCCGCCGCTGCCGCGCCCGTTCTGCTGAACGTCATGCTCTGCACCGCGATGGGCGTCGCCGTCTGGACGGGCGGCAGCGTGCCTGCGGCACTGGTCTGGACGATTCCCTTCGCCGGGGTCGCACAGCTGGCCCTCGTCTGGGTCGCCGCCACCCGCGCGGGCCAGAGCGTTCGCCCTGTGCGGCCCCGCTGGACCCCCGCGATGCGCCAGCTGGTGCGCATCGCCGTGCCTGCGGCCCTCGCAGGCGGCGTCATGCAGATCAACCTGCTGGTCGGCCAGCAGGTCGCGTCGAATTTCGAAAGCGCGGTCAGCTGGCTCTACGCCGCCGACCGGCTGTATCAGCTGCCGCTCGGCGTGGTCGGCATCGCGGTCGGCATCGTATTGCTGCCGGATCTGTCGCGCCGTTTGCGCGCGGATGACGGGGACGGCGCGCGCATGGCGCTCAGCCGCGCGGGCGAGGTGTCGCTGGCGCTGACGATCCCGTCCGCCGTGGCGCTGGTGGTCATTCCCATTCCGCTGATTACCGTCCTGTTCCAGCGCGGCAATTTCAACGTCGACGATACCGCCGCGACGGCGCTGGCGGTGGCGATCTACGGCCTCGGCCTGCCCGCCTTCGTGCTGCAAAAGGTGCTGCAACCCATCTATTTCGCGCGCGAGGATACCAAGCGGCCCTTTTATTACGCCGTCGTGTCGCTGGTGGTGAATGCTGCACTGGCCATCGGCCTTGCGCCCTATATCGGCTGGATCGCTGCGGCCATCGGCACGACCATCGCAGGCTGGGCAATGGTGTGGCTGCTGGCGCGCGGCGTGCGCCCCTTTGGCGATGTCGCGCGGTTCGACGACCGGTTTCGCAGCCGCCTGTGGCGTATCTGCGCCGCATCGGCGGTCATGGGCGCCGCGCTCTGGGCGTTGATGGTGGGGATGTCGCCCTTCTTTGGCGTGCCGGGTTGGCGTGCGTTGGCGCTGGCGCTGATGATCGTCCTGGGCGGTGTCGCATATTATTTTGCGGGGCGCGCGTTCGGCGCGTTCAGGAAAAGCGAGCTGCAGGCGGCCCTGCGCCGTCAGCGCTGAAGCAGTTTCAGGCGCAACTTGGCCCAGCCGCCGGGCCGCAGCACGAAGGAGGCGGCAAAGCCGGTGCAGAACCCGGTAAGGTCCGCCACCCAGCGCAGCGTGCCGCCGAAAAGCAGGCTGAACAGAAGCTGCGCGCCCATCAAAAAGCCGATCAGCACAAAGGCGCGCGCCTGATTGCCGCCCTGCTGGCCCAGTTTGAGCCATAGCAGATACGTAAACGCGCCGATCAGGCCATAAATGCCCGGAAACGCGCCATAGAGCCACGGATTGCCCTGCGCGACGATACCGTAGGCCAGCGCGCCGCAGATTGCCGGAATGAAGAACGCGGCAACCGTGGCGGCAGGGCGAAACACCTCGCCGACGAATTTGCCCATCGCCAGCAAAAGCGCGGCGGCGAACAGCATCTCGCTGAACCCGCCATGCAGAAACGGATAGGTCAGCACGCGGATCAGCTGCCCGGGTGGATAGATGCCGTTCGACACCATCCAGCGCAGGACATCGCCGTTAAAGGCATATTCCTGGATCATCATCTGCCGCCACCCCACAGCCTGCGGGCCACCGATCAGCCCCTTGGAGCCCAGAAAGAACGCAATCTCGGGAAGGACCACGGCAAGGAAGAGGACCACCACCACAGGCGGCATCGGGTTGAACGGGCTGGAATCGTCGGGATGGCTCATGGGTGCGCTCGCAGGTTGGCTGGCCCTTCGCTTGACGGGGCATAAAGGCATGGGTAAGCGAGGCGGACACGGAAATCCAGACGGAGACGCAAGATGAGCGATGCAGCCTTCACCCCGCGGGTGTTTTCGGGCATCCAGCCCTCGGGCGATCTGCACCTCGGCAACTATCTTGGCGCGCTGAAACGGTTCGCCGAGGCGCAGGACAGGGGCGTGCAGTCGCTCTATTGCATGGTCGACCTGCATGCGATCACGGTCTGGCAGGACCCGGCCAGGCTGCGCCACGCCACGCGCGAGCTGACGGCGGGGTTCATCGCGTCGGGGCTGGACCCCGAAAAATCGATCCTTTTCAACCAGAGCCAGGTGCCCGAGCACACGCAGCTGGCCTGGATCTTCAACTGCGTCGCGCGCATGGGCTGGATGAAACGCATGACGCAGTTCAAGGACAAGGCGGGAAAGAATGCCGAGAACGCGTCGCTGGGTCTTTTTGGTTATCCCGCGCTGATGGCCGCCGATATTCTGGTCTATCACGCCACGCATGTGCCCGTCGGCGAGGACCAGAAGCAGCATCTGGAGCTGACGCGCGACATCGCCGCCAAGTTCAACCACGATTACGAAACCGAGTTCTTTCCCATGCCCGAGCCGGTCATCGAGGGCGCGGGCACCCGCGTGATGAGCTTGCGGGACGGCTCCAGGAAGATGTCGAAATCCGATCCGTCGGACATGAGCCGGATCAACATGACCGACGACGCCGACACCATCTCCAGGAAGATCCGCAAGGCCAAGACCGACCCCGAGCCGCTGCCGATGGATATGGACGGGCTGGAAGGCCGCCCCGAGGCGCGCAACCTCGTCAATATCTATGCCGGGCTGGCCGGGATCAGCGCCGGGGACGTCATGCGCGATCTGGGCGGGCGCAGTTTTTCCGAGTTCAAGCCGATGCTGGCGGATCTGGCCGTGGGCAGGATGGCCCCGATTTCCGAGGAAATGGGCCGGCTGATGCAGGACGTGGGCGAAATCGACGCCATTCTGGACCGCGGCGCACAAAGAGCGCGCGAGATCGCGGCGCCGATCCTGACCCGGACCTACGAGATTGTCGGACTGGTGGGCAGCGGGGCGTAGCATCCATTCGGCAACGAATGCCCGGCGCGGGCCGGGATTACACGGGGCGCAGTGACCCGCTTCGAGCGCGGTCGCGGATCTGGCCATATCGGCCGGCATTGCAGATGCGCAGCCCGGCGGCGCCAGCCGGAAAGCAGAAAATACGCACGCACCGGCCCAAATATGGCAATATTTAACCTGACGGGTATAAACTGGTAAATCCCGGCCAAGATTTCCTGGGATAATCCGAGAGGTTCTTCGCGATGCCGACTTTCATCATAGTAGACAGGAACAAAGACCCTCTTGGCCCGAATGAAATCAATTCGGGCACGACCGTCACGGCAAGCGAGGGTGATGTCTTCATCATCGATCCATCTGCGAACGGCAACATTGTCTTTGAGTCTGCAAGCGGTGATCTCACCGCGTTTTCGGTCGAATTCGGCGCCAGCAATTCCAGCAACTTCAACGTCGTCTTCGGCGCAGCTCTAAGCCCCTCGATCAGTATCGCGGACGACGTCGATCTTCCCCGCGTGTCTCTCAATGCCAGCGACACGGACAGCGCCAGTCTGGCAGCAGGCGACGGCGTCACCGTCCAGCGCTATATCGGATCGACTGAAGGCGCCGACAACGTCAGCACCGGCGATAATTTCACGATGACGTTTCCGCTCAACACCAATGGCGGCGATGATATCGTCACCATCGGATCGGGTGCGAACCTGCGGCAGGTGAATACCGGGCAGGGCAATGACCGTCTTGTGATCGGCGACAATCTGACGACGCGCAACGTGCGCACCGGTGACGGGAATGATACCGTGTCGATCGGCGATGGCGCATCCGTGCGCAATGTCGACACGGGTGGCGGCGAGGACGATATCACCATCGGGGACAATCTTGACGCCAACATTGTCAGGTCGGGCCAGGGCGACGATATCGTCCGGATCGGTGCCAATGCGTCGGCAAACAGGCTTGACGGCGGGCCGGGCACAGACACCCTGAACACCCAGTCTCCGGGCGTCCCACAGCGGAATTTCGAAACCGTAAACGTGGTTTGTTTTGTTCGCGGAACGCGTATTTCAACCGCCTCGGGCGACGTCGAAATCCAAAATCTGCAGGAGGGCGACATGGTGATCACAGGCGATCACGGCCCGCAGCCTATCCGCTGGATCGGATCGTCGACTGTCTGCGGGCAGCGCCATCTGGCTCCGATCCGGATCCGGCAAGGCGCGCTTGGAAACACGCGCGATCTGTGCGTCTCGCCCCAGCACCGTATGTTGCTGCGGGGGTGGCACGCCGAGCTGCATTTCGGGACTAGCGAAGTGTTGGTTCCGGCGAAACATCTGGTCAACGACACATCAATTCGCAGGGACGTTCGCGACGAGGTCGAATACTGGCACATTCTCTTCGACAGCCACGAAATCGTGCGTGCCGAAGGTATCCAAAGCGAAAGCCTTCATCCCGGCACCATGGGCATCGGCGGCATGGAGACAGATGTCCAGGAAGAGATTTTCAATATCTTCCCGCATCTGCGCACTGATATCGATACCTACGGAGCAGCGGCACGCATGAGCCTGAAGAAGAAAGAAGCGCGCCTGATGCGATTTTGATGGCCTGCCTGAGACACGCTTGGGATCTGCGTGGCCCCGTTCGGTGTAAATTCAAGCGGGTGGATCAGGCTGGTGCCACCGCGACATATCTGGCACGAGATTGCATGGCGATTGTTCGACAGAACGAATGCGCTACGCGCCAAATTGTACGCACACAGGTCAGGGCATGCTGGCACCCGTTGACATCAAAGGCAGGCAGCCGAAACTGGCAGAGGCGGGCGCCTGTCAAGGAAGACGCCTTCCAACACACGGATGAGATTGCCTGACATGGGCATGTTTTCGGACCATTGAAAGAAAAAGAGGCACTGCATGGCAACTGGCACCAATATCCGGACATGGTTTGAGGGCGCATGGCATGAGGGCAATGTACCGGTCATGCGCGCGGGCGATCATGGCATGTGGCTGGGTAGTGCGGTGTTCGACGGTGCGCGGCTGGCGCATGGGGTAGTTCCGGACCTGGATCTGCATTGCGCGCGGGTGAATGCCTCCGCGCGCGCGCTGATGTTGGAGCCGACCGTTGACGCAGCCGATATGGTTCAGATCATTCGCGAGGGCCTGCGCAGTTACGCGCCGGGCTCTGCCGTCTACATCCGTCCGATGTATTGGGGGCAGGATACCGGCTATATGGCGCTCATGCCGGATGCGTCCTCGGTGGGGTTCGCGATCTGCCTCGAGGAGATACCGATGCCCGCCGCGGGCGCCTCGACCACGCTGACGCGGACGCGGTTTCGCCGGCCCGTGATGGAGGACGCGGTGGTCAACGCCAAGGCCGCCTGCCTTTATCCCAACAACGCCCGGATGCTGGCCGAGGCGCGGGCCAAGGGCTTTGGCAATGTGCTCTGCGCCGATGCGATCGGCAACGTCGCCGAGAGTGCGACGGCCAACGCCTTCATGGTCAGGGACGGCGAGGTTTTCACCCCTGCCCCCAACGGCACGTTTCTGGCCGGGATCACGCGGGCGCGGCATATCGCCAACCTGCGCGAGGATGGCATCAAGGTGCATGAAACGGCCCTGAGCTTTGACGACTTTCATGGCGCCGGCGAGGTATTCCTGACCGGCAACATGGCCAAGGTTACCCCTGTGACCGCGTTCGACGATACATCCTATCAGATCGGCCCGGTCACGCGCCGCGCGCGCCAGATGTATTGGGATTGGGCGGCGGGCAGCCCCTTGTGACGAGCCATGCCGGGCGACGTGATCGCCCGGCGCGTTTTTTTCCAAAGCGTTTCGCTTTTACCTGATGTCTCAGGTTAACACCAAAACGCTTCAGGCCGCGAGACGCTGGGCCGGGTTCATGCGCAGCATTGGCAACTGGCGCAACACGACCGGCGAGATCAGGGCAAGGCCGACCAGCGTCGCGTAGATGTTGGGCGCGACCAAAAGGATTGCCGCGACCGCCAGCAATGCACGCTCATATGCGCGCATCGGGCCAATCAGCCAGTCTGCAAAGGCCGCCGAAAGCATCCAGATACCGGCCATTGCGCCCGTCACGCCAATCACGAACTGGGTCCAGGTGAACCCGTCCACCACCAGCAACAGGGATGGCGAGAAGACGAATACGAACGGCACCAGCGCCTTGCCCATGCCGAGGCGGAAGGCCGTGTTGCCCGTCTTGAACGCATTGGAATCCGCAATACCCGCCGCCGCGTAGGCGGCAAGCGCGACAGGCGGCGTGATATCTGCCATGACCCCGTAATAGAAGACGAAGAAATGCGCGACCAGCGGCTGCACCCCCAGCATGCCCAGGATGGGCGCCGCCACCGCGATCATGATCAGGTAGTTGGCCGTGGTCGGGATGCCGCAGCCCATCAGGATGCAGACGATGGCCGTCATGATCAGTGTGAACATCAGCGTCAGCGCCGAGACGGACATCACCTCGAACGGCAGGAAGCTGAGCGCGCCGAACACGTTTTCCGCCCACCCTGCGGCGACGGACGTGACCATGTAGGCGATCTTGAATCCAACGCCGGTGAGTGTGACGACACCGATGATGACACCCACCAAAGCCGCCGCCGCCGTCACCGAAAGCGAGAATTTGGCGCCGGTGACGAAGCTGTCCCAAAGCTCGGACACGGTTTGTTTGGCGAACCCGGCTATGTCGGTGCCGTGGCGCAAGAGGTTCTGGATCACCAGCACGAGGATGCAGGACAAGATGCCGTAGAAGGCCGCAAGATAGGGCGTCTTGCCCGACAGCAGCGTCGCGATCAGCACGAAGAGCGGCAGGGTGGTCAGCCAGCCTGCCTTGAACACGGTCCATGCGACGGGCAATTCATCCTTGGTCATGCCGCGCAGGCCGCGGCGCCGCGCTTCGAGGTGGACCTGAACCAGAACGCCGAAGAAGTGCATGAAGGCCGGAACCAGCGCCGCCGTGAGGATCGTGGTCAGTGGCACGCCCAGATATTCGATCATCAGGAACGCGACCGCGCCCATGACCGGCGGCGTGATCTGGCCCCCGGTGGAGGATGCCGCCTCGACCGCCGCCGCGAAGTGGCGGGGGTATCCGATGCGGATCATCGCCGGGATGGTCAGCGAGCCGGTGGTGACGGTATTGGCAATGGACGAGCCCGAGATTGAGCCGAGCATCGCCGAGGACACCACCGACACCTTGGCAGGGCCGCCTGCAAACCGGCCCGCAAGGGCCGAGGCGAGGTCGATGAATAGCTGGCCAAGCCCGATGCGCGTCGCCATGACGCCGAAAAGGACGAAGTGAAACACATAGGTTGCAATCACGCCCAGCGCGGTGCCGTAGATGCCTTGGGACGTCAGGTAAAGATGGTTGACGATATTGGTCCAGCTGGCGCCCGGATGCGTCAGAACGCCCGGCATCGACTGGCCGAAATAGGCGTAGGCCATGAAGAGGATGGCGATCACCGGCAGGGGCCAGCCCATCGCGCGGCGCGTCGCCTCCATCAGAACGACGATCAGGATGGTGCCCATGACGACGTCGATGAACAGCGGATTGCCGACGCGAAAGGCCAGATCGTTGAACACCCAAGGCACATAGAGGGCCGAGACGATGCCCGCGATCGCCAGCACCCAGTCGATCAGCGACACGCCCATGGGCGTTGCAAGCGTGTTGCGCGGATCGGGGCGCGCGCCGAACACGGTAAACGAGAAAAAGATCAGCCCGAGCGTGAAGGCCAGATGCGTGCCGCGATGCAGGGTCGCCGGCGGAATACCGAAACCGGAGGTATAAAAATGATAGCACGACAGGATGAAAAGAGCGCTTCCGACGATCCACTGCATGCTTGGCAAAAGCGGGCGAAAGCGGACCTCCGGATCGTATTTCTCTTCCAGAGCCTTCATTTCCGCGTCGGTCATCTGCTTTACACGGTCTGATTCGGATGTCTCGGCCATTGCCGCCTCGCTGCGATGTAAGGGGATTGGAAAAGCCGGCCCGCGCGTGGCAGGCCGGCTTGGGAGTGTGGCTGGATTACTCGATCAGGCCCTGTTCGCGATAGAACTTCTCGGCGCCCGGATGCAGCGGGATGCCGACACCGTCGAGCGCTGTCTCGGCGGTGATTTCCTTGCCCTTCTGATGGCCCGAGTCCAGCAGCTTGCGGGTGTTCTCGTTCCAGAGGGCGGCGGTGATGCCGTAGATCAGATCTTCGGGCTGGTCGGCGCTGGTCACCCACTGGGCACCTACCGAAAGGGTAGTGACATCGTCTGCCACACCCTCATAGGTGCCGCCGGGCACGACGTTCTCGGCAAAGAATGAGTATTTGCCGGTCACGGCCTCCGCCTCGGCGCCCGAGATCGGGACGAGGGTGATGGCCTCCTGGCTGGCCAGCTCGGCAATCGCGCCTGCGGGGAAGCCGCCGACGAAGAAGAACGCATCCATCGCACCGTCCCGCATGCGATCCGCCGCCTGGTCGGGCTTGAGGAAGGCAGCGTCGACGTCATCTTCGCTCAGGCCGTAAGCGCCGAGGATGATGCGCGCATCGACCAGCGTGCCCGAGCCCGGCTCGTCCAGCGAGACGCGCTTGCCCTTGAGATCCGCGACCGACGCGATGCCGGAATCTGCCGACGCGATCAAGTGGATCGTCTCGGGATAGAGGTTGGCAATGGCGCGCAGGTTATCGACCGCATCGCGGCCTTCCCAGATGCCGGTGCCGGTTTGCGCCCATGTGGCGACGTCCGACTGCGAGAAGCCGGATTCCAGCGTGCCGCCCGCAATCGCGTTTATGTTGGCGACCGAGCCGTTGGCCGACAGCGCCGACGCGATCAGGCCGGGATAGCCGCAGCTGCCGCCCTCGTCGCACGCGCGCGAGCCGGGAGGGGCCGAGATCGCGTTCGCGATCAGCCCGCCGATGGGATAGTAGGTGCCGGACGTGCCGCCGGTTCCGATGCGGAAAAACTGCGGCTCCTGCGCGGATGCGACGGTGCCGACGGCCATCATCGCAGCGCCGAGACCGGCAGCGCGCATGAGGCGTGTGAATGCGAATTTCATGAGGGTTCCTCCTTGAACTCTATGAGACATGGAGGCCGATCTAACTACAGCCTGCAAACCAATGCAATGCGTTAGCTGCACGGCGGTATGCGCACAGAGCATGCAACACAGGATGCAAAAGGCCCGCCGGCCCGGATCGGGGCCAGCGGGCCTTGGATACGGCAAGGCTGCCAAGCGCGCGCTCAGTCGCGGGCGTGCACCGCATCCTCCAGCGTGCGCAGGCCTGTGCGGGGCGCCTGAACCAGAACGGCCATGTTGCCCGGCTTGTGTTCGTTTCGCAGCATCTTGGTATGGGCCGAGGGGATCTCGGCCCACGGGAAGACTTCGGACATGCAGGGATCGAGGCGACGCTCGACCATCAGGTTGTTCGCGGCGCTGGCCTGTTTCAGATGCGCGAAATGCGAGCCCTGAAGGCGCTTCTGGTGCATCCACATGTACCGCACGTCGAAGGTGCAGTTGAACCCGGTGGTCCCAGCGCAGATCACGACCATGCCGCCCTTCTTGCACACCAGCGACGACACGGGGAACGTCGACTCGCCCGGATGCTCGAACACCATGTCGACGCTCACACCCTTGCCGGTGATCTCCCAGATCGCCTTGCCAAAGCGGCGCGCCTCTTTCAGCCAGTCGTTGTATTCGGGCGTATTGACCGTCGGCAACTGGCCCCAGCAGGTAAAATCCTTGCGGTTGATCGCGCCTTTCGCGCCCAGATCCATAACGAACTGGCGCTTGTCCTCTTCCGAGATGACGGCGATGGCATTGGCGCCAGCGGTGTTGATCAACTGGATCGCGTAGGAGCCAAGGCCGCCCGACGCGCCCCAGACCAGCACATTCTGCCCCGGCTTGAGGTCATGCGGCTCATGGCCGAAGAGCATGCGGTAGGCAGTGGCGAGCGTCAGCGTATAGCAGGCCGATTCTTCCCATGTCAGGTGCTTGGGGCGCGGCATCAACTGCTGCGCCTGCACATTGGTAAACTGCGCGAATGAGCCATCCGGCGTCTCGTAGCCCCAGATCCGCTGCGAGGTCGAGAACATCGGATCACCGCCGTTGCATTCCTCGTCGTCGCCATCGTCCTGATTGCAGTGGATGACCACCTCGTCGCCCACCTTCCAGCGGCGCACCCTGTCCCCCACGGCCCAGACGATACCGGCGGCATCCGAGCCTGCGATGTGATATTCGGCCTTGTGTACGTCGAACGGACTGATCGGCTGGCCAAGGCCCGCCCAGACGCCGTTATAGTTGACGCCGGCGGCCATCACCAGAACCAGCACCTCATTGCTGTCCAACACCGGAACGTCGACAACTTCCTGCTGAAACGCCTGCTCGGGTTCGCCATGTCGCTCACGGCGGATCGCCCACGCATACATCTGCTTGGGAACAAACCCCATCGGGGGAATTTCTCCGATATCGTAGAGATCCTTTTCGGGCGCGTCGTAACGGGCGATGCCGGTGTCGGTGTCCAGTGCCATGCAGGCCTCCCATATCCGTCTGCCGCGCCATGTCATGCCGCGATGCAGAATCGTAACTGTCTGAATTCGAGATACTCGCCGACGCGCAACAATGCAATGCCGTGAGGGTTATTTTTGTAACTTTATGACCCAGCAGGTGCAGAAAGATCAGATGCAACCGCAGCATCCAAGGGTGGCTCGGCCGGCAGCAAATGCGCGATGGACGCCGCATAATACGCCAGCAGGGGCGCGCCGCCCTCGGCCAGTGTCCAGCCACCCTCGCCCTGCCGGATCGCGGCGCGTGCCGACAGGGCAGCGCAGGCGCGCGCGACACCCGCGCCGACATCATCGACAAGCGGGATATCGGCGCCGCCCACGCTCAGCATGCCGCGCACCTCCCCGGCCAGCGCGGCCTCGTTCATCGGCGCCCCGCTGCGCAGGAGGGCGCGCGCCACCATCGGCACGCAGAGCATCGGCATCGCCGCCTCGATCCGGCCCATCAGGTCGCGCCCCAGATCGCCCAGTCGCGGCGCCGCGCCATATTCGCTCAGCCGCACCGGATCGGCAAAGACGACCGCCGCCGTGCCCATCCGCGTGAACCGGCCCAGCATCCGCTTCCAAACGATCCGAAGCGCGGACCGGGCGACCATCCGCTTGCTGGCGCGAAAACGGCGGTCGCCCCGCGTGCCCGCGCCGATCAGCACGCGATCCTCCAGCACGCGGTCGTAATTGATGGCGACGGGCACGAAAACCACGTCGCGCCCGCCCGGCTTCCACCCCTCGACCACATAGGACAGCAGGCCCAGCTTGGCGGGGCGCACCGTCCCGTTCAGGGTCAGGCCGCCCTCGGGGAAAATCGCCTGCGTGACGCCGCCGGTCGTGGCCATCTGGACATACCGCGCCAGCACCGTGCGATAGAGCCCGCCGCGCGACCGCCGCCGGATGAAGTAGGCGCCCATCGCCTTGATCAGGCGGCTCAGGGGCCAGACGCGCGCCCATTCCCCCACCGCATAGCTGAGCGCCGAGGAGTGCGCCGCAAGCGTCGTGACCAGAACGTAGTCCATGTTGCTGCGGTGATTCATGATGTAGATCAGCGTCGCATCCTGCTCGATCCCGTCGATGATCCGGGCGTTATGCGGCCCGGTTTTGACGTCATAGAGCAGATTGGCCAGCCAGTTGGCCAGCCGCGTGCCAAAGCTGAAATAGGCGAAGGCGCTGAAACTGGGCACGATTTCGCGCGCATAGCGGCGGGCCTGCTCGAACGCGACATCCTCGCGGACCTTGTGTTTGGCCGCGTAGTCGACGATGGCCTGCGTCACGTCCGGATCATAGACCAGCCGCTGAATCATGTCGTTGCGCCGCGCCAGCTTGAAAGGCTCGATCGGGCGCGTCAGGCGGGTGTTCAGCCTTGCCACCGCCCGCTCCAGCCTGCGGCGGAAAAACCAGCGCACGGACGGAAAGAGGAAGTGCGAGGCAAATGTAACTGCCGCAAACGCGATCAGCAGCAAGAGCGCCCAGAGGGGCATGTGCACTGTCGATGTCATGCGGCCAGTCCCCCCTTTTCCACTACGCGCGCCTCGCCGCGGTGTCGCGGTGCCAAAGCGGCTTGGTCACTTGTTGGTCTGCATTCCCGCCAGCACGGCGGCCAGTGGACGCTGATCCACCTCGATCAGGCCACGCCTTGGCCGGTCGAGATCGATGATCATGAATACCAGTAGCACAATAAGCGCCAGCATCAGATAGACAGGTGTTGCCGGCGCCGTTCCCGCCAGACCCGACGAGAAGCCCAGCATCGCACCCGACAGGACAAACGTGCCGAAAAGCATGAAAAGCACGATTTCGGGCACGTGCCGCTCGATCGCGGCATCGCGCGCGCCCAGCGCGTCGATCATGTCGTTGAGCGACGCGGCATAGCTGACGGCGGCAGGCCCGCCCTTTTCCGCCGCGTGCACTGCGGCCTGCGTCCACAATTCGCCAAAGGCGCCCTCGGCATTGGCCACAAGACGCTTGCGGCGCTGATGCTGATCGGCAGGCACTTCGGCGGCCTCCAGCCTCAGGCGCGTGTACCGCCGCAGATCGGCCTGCGCCGTCTCCCGCAGATCCTCGGGCAGGAAGTCGGTGCGCAGCCACGCGGTGCCGATGGCGTTCGCCTCCTCCACCACGGCGGTCGAGCGTGTGTCATGCCGCGACAGGCCCAGCGAGAATGTGAAACCGAGAAGCAGCGCCAGAAGGCCCAGCATCGAGCCCTGAACCGCCGTCGTCTGGCTGCGGCCCTCTTCGGACTGGTTGCGGTGACTGCGCCGCCCGATCAGCCACGCAAGGCCCATGGCAGCCAGCATGAGCGTCAAAAGACCCAGCGCGATCAGAATGGAGGGGATGTCATACAGCAATTCACGTGGTCCTGTCATTATGGGCCCTTACTGGCAGACGCGCCGCGGGCGCCGGCGGTGTGCGCGGCTTGTAAGGGATTTCGCGATCTGGGGCCAGTGCCGCCAATGCCGCGCCGCCGTGTGCAGGCGCGGCTGCAACACCTGCTTTGTACCTTCGGCGAAGACGGGGCATCCCGGGTCGCGGGACTGGCCGGTTCGTGCTGCAACGCAGCGAATTGACAACGGCGCAATCTTTCGCATAGTGAATGCAAAGCGCAACAATATTACCAGACCACGAGGCCCGATCATGTCAAACCCCACTGCCGACCGTCCGTGGCTGATCCGCACCTATGCGGGCCATTCGACCGCCTCGGCGTCGAACGCGCTCTACCGCGCGAATCTGGCCAAGGGGCAGACGGGTCTGTCGGTCGCCTTCGATCTGCCGACTCAGACGGGCTATGACAGCGATCATGTCCTGTCGCGCGGCGAGGTCGGCAAGGTGGGTGTGCCCGTCTGCCACTTGGGCGATATGCGGCAGCTCTTCGCGGATATTCCGCTGGAGCAGATGAACACCTCGATGACGATCAACGCGACCGCGCCCTGGCTGCTGGCGCTCTATATCGCCGTGGCCGAGGAGCAGGGGGTGGACCCTTCGACGCTGCAAGGCACGGTGCAGAACGATCTGATCAAGGAATATCTGTCGCGTGGCACCTATATCTGCCCGCCGAAGCCGTCCCTGAAGATGATCGGCGACGTGGCCGAATATTGCTACAAGCATGTGCCGAAATGGAACCCGATGAATGTATGTTCCTACCACCTGCAGGAGGCAGGGGCGACGCCCGAGCAGGAGCTGTCCTTTGCGCTGGCCACCGCCATCGCCGTGCTGGACGAGCTTCGTCCTCGCGTGCCCGACGCCGATTTCCCGGTACTGGCCGGGCGCATCAGCTTTTTCGTCAATGCGGGCATCCGGTTCGTCACCGAAATGTGCAAGATGCGCGCCTTCGTGGATCTCTGGGATGAGATCCTGCTGGAGCGCTACGGCGTCGAGGACGCCAAGTTCCGCCGCTTCCGCTATGGCGTGCAGGTCAACTCGCTGGGTCTGACCGAGCAGCAGCCCGAGAACAACGTCTACCGCATCCTGATCGAGATGCTGGCCGTGACGCTCAGCAAAAATGCCCGCGCGCGTGCCGTGCAATTGCCCGCGTGGAACGAGGCGCTGGGCCTGCCGCGCCCCTGGGATCAGCAATGGTCGATGCGCATGCAGCAGATCCTTGCGTATGAGACTGACCTTCTGGAGTTCGACGACCTTTTCGACGGCAACCCTGCCGTGGACAAAAAGGTCGAAGAGCTGAAGGAAGGTGCCCGGCGCGAGCTGGCCAGCCTTGAGGGGATGAACGGTGCAATCGGCGCGATCGACTACATGAAGGCGCAGCTGGTCAGCAGCAACGCCGCGCGTCTGGGCCGGATCGAGCGGAACGAGACGACCGTGGTCGGCGTCAACAAGTATACGAGTGGCGAGCCGTCGCCGCTTATGGACGCCGATGGCGGCATCATGACGGTCGATCCCGCCGTAGAGGCCGAGCAGATCCAGCGCCTGAACGCGTGGCGCGCCGCGCGCGATACGGGCGCGGTAGAGGCGGCGCTTGCCGATCTGCGGAGTGCCGCCAAGGAGGGACGCAATATCATGCCTGCCTCGATCAACGCTGCGCGTGCGGGCGTCACCACCGGCGAATGGGCCGAGGAAATGCGCGCCGTCCATGGCGAATATCGCGGCCCCACCGGCGTCAGTGCCAGCCCGTCGAACATGACCGAAGGCCTTGACGATATCCGCGAAGCGGTCGCCGCCGCCTCGGCCAGGCTGGGACGGCGCCTGAAATTCCTGGTGGGCAAGCCCGGCCTTGACGGGCATTCGAACGGGGCTGAG
>Ga0115567_10003265_pt1 | contig 16006 bp, 17 predicted proteins | sample COGITO_mtgs_1204_2_FD_88679 | JGI IMG/M metagenome (GOLD analysis project Ga0115567, IMG submission 88679) | Pelagic marine microbial communities from North Sea - COGITO_mtgs_120412 | ecosystem: Environmental > Aquatic > Marine > Epipelagic | place: Germany:Helgoland, sampling site Kabeltonne... | reverse complement strand
CGGCTCCCACCTGGCAACAAGGGCTCAAAGCTCCCACCTGGCAACAAGGGCTCCAAGGGCAGGCGGCTCGGCGCCCGCTGAGCGCGCCTCGCGCCGGGACCGCGCCGCAGACGAGGAGGGGGGGAGCGGAGGGCACGCGTGCGGGGCGGGGGGCGGTCACGGCTCAAGAGGCTGGGGCGCGGAGGAGGGGGAGGGAGGCGGGGCCGGGCGTGGCGCGGATGCGGGCGGGGCGGGCACGCGGGACGAGGAGGCCGTGCTGTTGCTGGCGCTGCCCGACTGCCGCCACGTCTTCCACCTCGAATGCATCAACGCGTGGCTGCTCGGCCGCGCGACGCAGGCCGCACCCCAGCCCCGCCGCCCCCCGCATGCCGCCCCCCTGCCCCGCCGCCCCCCGCGCTCCCGCACGCCCCCACAGCTGCTGCGCACGCGAGCCGCCCGCCGCGGCCGAGCAGCAGCGGGCTTGCGGCGGAGAAGAGGATGCGTGGGGGCGGATGGGCGGTGCCCCTGTCTCGGCTCCTGGAGCTTACTCTTGGCGTGGCGCGGTGTCAGGCGGCCACGACCAGCCCCGACTGCCCGCTGTGCAAGCGGCCGCTCTCGCTGGTCCCACTGGACCAGCCGCTAGACTGCCCAGAGACACACAGCTCGTGAAGGAGCTGCGTCAACGATACCGAGACAGAGGGTGCCCCGGCCCTACGCTGAGATTGGTTTATTCACAGTATCGCCGAAATAATGTACAGTTCACCCATTCACGTGCCCCGTGGCTTGCGAACGACGACCCACACAGGTGGCGGTCGCTGCCATCGCTGCCTCTACACAGCTTTGCGACCACAGCGCCCTCGTGCCCCTCGTTTCGCAATGCGCTCACACGGGGCCTTGGCGGCAAAGCGTCGCGCGCATCTCCTCAACTAGCGGCCAGGTCTGCAAATGATTCAGGGCCAAGATTCAGAAATGTCCACGACAAGGGGTGATTTGAGAGCCAGGATGCAGCAACAGATGTACCCCGCTTGGTTTTTCCCAATGGTTATGGCCCCATAGGAGCTATAAAACGATATGGAATAAGCAGGTGCGGAAAGGAGTCACTACAGTTGCCGAAGCAACCGTACCGTCTCAACAGCCCGCTGGCTATCTACGACCTTCATGCGGACGGTGCCATAATCGCTCTGAAAAGAACGGGCGCGTCGGATGCATTTGGCTATCACCATAGGTACGGCCAGCACCCGATGATAGCCCCGGTCGCGAACATCCGAGACCCACGTGTCTGGAGCAGCCAGAACCACGTGTCCGCGTGCGCAAGACCGAGGACTCCGCACGAGAAACTCTAGCCTACAGCGATCCTTCTCTGCACAGCTGAACACGGCAATTGGAGGCTCTAGATGTGGACTTGCGTAGAGGCTGTGGGTCACGGGGTCGACCTGCTCCTCGCTGCGCGGTCTGTCGCGTCGCCGTGTTCTATTCCCTCGTCGGTGTGCTTTTGGCCACACAATCGTAGTTGATGTACACGCCGTTCGGATCTTGGGGTAAATCTTGCAGATCGTTTGGTGCAGTTCGCCCTGGCATACGCTATGTACTTGCACGAGGCTTCTTTGCCGACGATCCCCCCAAACTATCCGAGACGCTTCGCTTGAGCTGCCGTGCGGCCTTCTCTTTGTGCTGCTCCCGGAAGCGGATGAGTAGCCGATTCGACTTGTCCGTTGTGATGATTCGGTTTGGTGGCGGTGCGGTGTCTTTGGTTGGGATGTACAGCGGCGGGGCCTTGCGCGCTACCATGACCCGCGTGCGCCCAGCGCCTCCCGAGCCCTGGCAAAGACCTTTGCTGGGCAGGTCGGCCAACAGGCTGGCCATCGTGCACAGGCTTCAAGACGGCGAAACGCACGGCCGTGTAGGCGTCTGCCAGCGACACTGGATTAGCCCACCGATGACCTTGGCCCCGCCGCCGGTGCGATCCGTGGGATGGGTGAGCGCTCAGTGGTTTGGTCTGCTTTTCTCCTCAGCCCAAAATGCACGTGTGGGGCCCCCTCCCACGAGCGGGGTTTTGGGAGCTGCTGGGAACCCGAAATTCAGCCGAGGAACGCCCGAAATCGGGGGGTCCGGTCGGCGGTGGAAAGCCCGCAAGGGCAGTTGAGTGGAAAGGCTGGCGGGAAATCGGATTTCGCAGCACTCCTTCCTCCCCGGTGGTTCGTCCCAGGCGGTACGGAAGGAGAGCACCGCACACCCAAGGCGGAGCGGCGAGCAGAGGCCGGCGCACGAGGGTCCAGAGTGGCTCCTGGATCTTGCATCCGCGGTCACACCTGGAAGGCGAACACCGCGAGAAGACATGAAGCGCGCTGCAACGTGAGTGCACCCCGCTCTGAGCTCCCAGGCGATAAAGACAGGGCAGGGATCGCAGACTGGTCTCCACTTGCATTGACAGGCGGTCTCGGGCGGCAGTGAAAGTGCGGGGGCATCGCCCGAAAAAGCAGCCATGGGGAACGGTTCCGGTGGTCGCAACAACATGAAGGTGCGCCCAAACCATTCCACGGCCCCAGCCGCGTGCATCATCCTTGCACCCTCACGCAACGCAAGACAGTCCGGTGCTGCTATATGTAGGAGGCGCCTGCAGGCACGCTACACGTTTGGTACTTCTGCTTAGAGCAGTCTTTCCCGGGATTGTGTGGGTGTGCATGCGCGTACCCCAGCTGGGCTCCTGAACACCAGCGGACGCGCAGTACGTCATTGTCACGGGCGGAATCATGTCTGGGCTTGGAAAGGGCATCACGGCGTCCTCAATCGCGGTGCTTTTGCAGGGATGCGGCTGGAAGGTGCGTGCCAGCAACGTGCCTGCCAGGCAGCCTGCCGGACCGAGGGGCCTTGAGCTGGTCGGCTGCGTCTTTCCCGGGCCACCAGCGCCAAGCGCATACGAGCATGGAACCGCGTGCAGTGCCCCAAAATACAGCGCCACTGATGAGCGACGTGTCTGCCAGGTGTCGATGATCAAGATCGACCCGTACCTGAATGTGGACGCCGGGACGATGTCGCCCTTCGAGCACGGAGAGACCTTTGTGCTGGACGATGGAGGGGAGACGGACCTCGACCTCGGCAACTACGAGCGCTTTCTCGACATCTCACTGTCCTTCCCGCCGCCCAACCCCTGTCTTTGCGCCCTAGTCCCGCGCCCTTCCATAGAGAGTTTTTCTGATGGTTTGTGGCCGCCCACGTCCCTTCCCCAGCGGGCTCTCAGTGCCCTGATGGGTAGAAGTTGGAGCGAACACGGATCTGGTCGTCGCGGGCGCTCACCGCGCCCTCGGTGCACAAAACTGCATCGAGGGCCGCGTCTGGCTGATCACATTCTCAACCGAACTGGGCGCGCGACCTGCTAAATAGGATCCCGAGCCTCCGCTGCAGCGGAAAGGCGCAGTGGCACTCACGCGGGGGCACGCACAGTGGCGCGGACAACAACATCACGACAGGCAAGGTGTACTCCAAGGTGATTGAGAAGGAGCGCAAGGGAGAGTACCTCGGCAAGACAGTGCAGGTGGTGCCACACATCACCTCGGCGATCGCCGATTGGATCGAGGACGTGGCGTCCCGCCCAGTCAAGGCCGGCACGAACCCGGACGTGAGTGCCGACCCCGCCCCTGCTGTGGCATGCGCCGTTCTGCCTCGCTATCGCCCACGTCCTTTCCCCAGCGGGCTCTCAGTGCCCTGATGGGTAGAAGTTGGAGCGAACACTGATCTGGTCGTCGCGGGCGCTCACCGCGCCCTCGGTGCACAAAACTGCATCGAGGGCCGCGTCTGCGCGGCTACAATAATCAGATGCAGAATGGGGGTGCTCACGGCACCCACTAGCACTGCTGGTAGGAGCTGATAGCGGCAAGTGCCTGAGGGGGCTGGTTTTCGGTTCAGCGGGTTGTTCGGCTCAGGGACAGGAACAAGACCCTGCTCTCTGGCGGCGGACGAGCTCACCGCATGCCCCTTGCATGTCTTGGCAGGACGAGGGTTGCGAACCGGACGTGTGTGTGATTGAGCTGGGTGGCACGGTGGGCGATATTGAGAGCATGCCCTTCATTGAGGCGTTGCGACAGCTGCAGTACAAGATCGGCATGGACAACATGTTCATCGTCCAGGTCCCCATACGCGCCCTGCTCACTCACCTCAGTGCTGCCGCAGCTCCGGCCAGGGCACGTTTTTGGTTTGAGTTGACGACCGTGTCTTGTGCTGCAGGTCACCCTGGTGCCGACCATGTCTGACGAGCAGAAGACCAAGCCGACGCAGCATGCGGTCAAGGAGCTGCGTTCTGCAGGCTTCGCACCGGACATGATCTGCTGCCGTTGCGAGACGGAACTGGGGCAGGATCAGCGAAAGAAGCTGGGGCTCTTCTGCCAGGTGGGGAAGGAGTCTATCATCTCAGTGCACAATGTGAGCGAAATCTACAAGGTCCCGCTGCTGCTCAAGTCGCAGAACGTGGCGGAGATCATCGCGAATCGGCTCAAAATGTACCTCCCCAAGGGCATGCCCAACATCGCGCCGTGGGAGCAGCTCTGCAAGCGCATCGACAACCTCGAGGAGTCGGTGCAGATCGCGCTGGTGGGCAAGTACACGTCCGGGACGGACGCGTACCTCTCGGTGACCAAGGCGCTGCAGCACGCGGCGATTGCGGTGAACCGAAAGCTCGAGATCGTGTGGGTCACGGCGGAAGACCTAGAGGACGACGCGGACAAGGCGGCGCAAGACGCGGCGTTCCAGCAGCTGCGCAAGTGCCACGGCATTCTCGTCCCGGGCGGGTTCGGCGACCGCGGCGTGCTCGGCAAGGTGCGCGCGTGCCGCTTCGCGCGCGAGGAGAAGAAGCCGTTCCTCGGGATCTGCCTCGGGATGCAGGCGGCGGTGATCGACATGGCGCGCAACGTGCTCAAGTGGAACGACGCCAACAGCCAGGAGTTCAACAAGGCGTGCAAGAAGCCGGTCGTGATCTTCATGCCAGAGGGGTCCAAGACGCACATGGGCGGCACGATGCGCCTCGGCACGCGGCGCACGCTGGTCAAGAGCGAGGAGTGTGTGACGGCGAAGCTCTACAAGGGCTCCAACGTCGACGAGCGACACCGGCACCGGTACGAGGTGAACCCCAAGGACGTCCCAGCGCTCGAGAAGGCGGGCCTCAACTTTGTGGGCATGGACGAGACCGGCGAGCGCATGGAGGTCGTGGAGCTTGCGGACAAGGCACGGCCCCCTCCTTCACCCCCCCCCTCCCCCGGAAGCGGGGGGGGCGCGCGCCCGGGCTGGGTGCCGCGAATAATCCGCGAGGCGCGCAGGCACATCCTTTCTACGTGGCGGCGCAGTTCCATCCGGAGTTCAAGTCGCGCGTGATGTGCCCCGCGCCGCTCTTTGTCGGGCTGCTGCGGGCCGCCGCGGGGCAGCCTGTAGCGGAGGACATTGAGATGCCCCAGACGCCGCGCAAGAAGGCCAAGCGCACGTCGACGTGAGCGCATGGGCCCGCGGGCGTCGCGCGCGGCCACGGCGAGGGACGGCGGCGCGAGACTGTAGCGGGAGACGGGGGAAACACGGCCTTAGAGACGCGGGGGAGGCTTCCTAGGTTCCGGCAGCAATTGAATCACAATTCGCGATGTGATGGAGCGCGTGCGAGTGATTGATCCACAAATCGCGATGTGATGGGGCGCGTGCGAGTGACGCCACCGCTCGCCTGGCTGCCCCCCCCCCCGTGCGCCCTGGTCGCGCGCACCCCCCGCGCCTCCCCCGCGCCGCGGCAAACGGAGCCGTCAAGGGCGGGCGCTGCGCGCGCGCATGGGCGGCACGTGCACGATGTGCGGGGCGGTCATGGAGTAGCGCGCATGGGCGGCACGTGCACGATGTGCGGGGCGGTCATGGAGGCGTTCTGATAGGAGTAGGAGAACGCCCAGCCGTGTGATGCGGCGCCCAAGCGCCCGGCCCTGCGGCGCGCCCCGCGACGCCCCGGGTCGATGCTGTCAGGCCCACGCGCTGCAGGCTCGAAAGTCCACAAGGGCTTCAAGGGTCGGGCGGCTGCAGCGCACGTGTTGACGCAGACTACGGCGCCGACAAAGGAGGGGAACGCCGCGATGATGGGCTCCAGCGCCTGGGGTTTAGGTTTAGGATTAGGTTTAGGATGATGGGCTCCAGCGCCTGGGGCGACGCCCAGCCTCTCAGCCGCCCAGCCGCTCAGCCGCCCAGCCGGTCGGGGCGCCGCGAGCCGAAAACGACCACGCCCTGTCGCGCGCGAGCCGAAAACGACCACGCCCAATCCGGCGCAGGCCCCGAGCACATCATCAAACCGCGAACGCGGGCGGGGGCCGGGCCGCGGACAGAGCAAGGGTAGTGGGGGTGGGCGTGCCTTGCGGCACGCCAGGTCGGGCGGCGTGCCGTCGCGCATCAACATCACCTGGCCGAGTGAGCGGTTCAGGCTGCACTTGAGACGACAAGTCGGTCGGGTCTATGTGTGCTAGCCATGACTTATGCGTGCTAGCCGGTCACATCCTCTGAGCACTTGAGTAGCCTAAGGCCGTGTTTTCTCCTCCGTCGCTCAGGGACGGGGGGAGGGGGAGACCGCGCGGAAGGTGGGCATGAAGCGCATCATGACGTCACCGTCGCCCGTTGCGGCCGCGCCCCCCCCCGCGTCGTCGGCATACGCGCCCGCGCCGGCGATCGCGGCATCGCCGACGCGTCCCGCCACCTTGTGGCTCGCGCCATTGGACGAGGTGCCCGCCGCGAATCGCCCGCGCTTGTCGCGCGCCACCATCCCGATCGTGTCGTGGTTGTCCCGCCCCACCCAGAAGCTCTCCCCGCGCCCCGCCGCCCGCCCCGTGCCCGCCGGCGGCCCGCGAGGCCCGCTAGGCAGGTGGTAGGGCGGGCACGAGTCGTCCTGGTCCGCGAAGCCGACAAAGAAGCTGGGCTGGCAGGCCTGCGCGCGCCACGCCGCGTCAAGCGCCTCGGAGCGCGACGTGTTGAGGTCCTCGCGCGCGAAGCCCGCCATCTCCGCGAAGCGCGCCGCCTTGTCGCCCACCAGCAGCGAGTGCGTGGTGTGCTCAAGCACTGCCCGCGCGACCCCTGCGCGCCATGGAGCCGGGCAAAAGCCGTCAGACAGGGGCTGTTCACGTAGATGCGCGGGTGCGGCAATGTGGTCGCGCACCGATGGCGTTCTTGACCCGCCGGAGGCATCCCACGGCGCCCACGTTGAAGGTGCTCCCGTCCATGATGAGCGCATCGAGGGTCACCTCACCTTCGGAGTCCGGGCTGCGGAAGTGCGTCCTGTAAGCTGTGATCCCACGAGGCCGCTAAGAGGGGTCAAGGGTAGGACTGTACCTTCCCCCGAAGCCAACGGTTCCATCGCACTGCTCTCTCTCGCAAACTGCGCAACCAGCCTCCACTGCGGAGACTGCGCTGTGACCTGCAAACGCCAACTGGTCAGGCATCTCAAAGCACCTCGCAGGCGCGTTGACGGGTCCGACCTGCTGCAAGCTCCTCAAAAGCACCAGATGTGGCGTGAGGCCAGGGCCAGGTGTTGACGGCTAGGATTCCCGCAGCAATTGCAGGCCCAGCTGCCTGATTGCCGAGCCCTGGCGAGGTGCCGTCGAGAGCTGCAGGGCGATCTCTGGGCCAATCATCCCGACGTGGAATACCGTGCGCTAGGGCGACAAATCCAATGAGACAGGCAGCACGGCCTGGAAAGTTGATCATTCGGGGGAGTGCCCGCTCCACGCTCCCGGATGCCTCCGGGAACGATTGGGCGCAGCCTGACCCAATCGAGTCGCGTCCCAGAACACGTCGTTTCGCTAATCTTACGGTCGGATTGCGCACCGGAGAGGAAACTCCCCTGTTAAACCCCCCGCCTTCCCGGAAAGGCAGAGCAGCGCCGCGCCGCTCGAGGGGGAAGAGGGGTGCGAACCTGTCGCCAACTGCAGTCTGAGGTACCAAGAGGCCTCTTTGTGCAGATTTAAGCAATGGCAGGGTCCGGCTTCGCGGTGCTCGCAGCCGCGCTGTTTGCGGTCTTCCTCTGTGCCCTACCGGCTCCCGGTGCCGCGACGATCCTCGATGGGCGCCGGTCGCTCAACCACGTCCCTACGGGGGGTCGCGGACTGATCCTTACTGCGCGGGCGGAGGAACGCCGCTTCGGCAAGGGCTCTGGAGCTGACTCCCCGAACGGGGCCAGCAAAGCGTTGTCCTCGGCCCGGGATGCTGGCAAGAGCGCCTCGAAGGCCCTCGGCGGGGTGGTGTCGACCTGCTGTGGCGCGGTCGGCAAGGCCTGCGGCAGCGCTGCGGGCGCTCTGTCTGTGGCTGGCGGCGCTGTCCTCTCGGTGGCTGGCCCTGTGCCTGGCTTCGTGGTTGGTGCGGCTGTGAACAGCACCGGCGCCCTGGTAGGCGCCGCGAGCGCCGGGGGTTCCATCCTCCGCGACGCCGCAGTCACTGCTGGGTCCACGATCACGAAGGGAGCTGGTCCCCTTGCCGACCTGGTGGTCGGCAGCGTGGCCAACGGAACCGTCGCAGTCCTGGGCGCTGGGGCGGGCGTGCTGGGCTCGGCGGGGAAGGTGCTTGGTGACGTCGCAGCTGGGATCAACCTCGGCGGCGTCGCGGACGCGGCGTCGAAGACCGTGACGGACGCCTTCAAGAAGCTGGAGACCGAGTGCCGGGCCCACCCTCAGGTCAGCGCCCGCGCCGCGCAGCGCAGGTGCTGGCGCGGCTCTCGCGCGAAGGGCGCGGGGGGGCGCATCTCAGACCCGAGCGCAGCGGATGCGCCCGCCGCGCCGCGCCGGCGCGAGTGCGTGTGCGATGCACGGGCGAGTGAAAGTTCTGGTGCGGTTCCGTGTACGGGCGGGTAGAGCGGCGGTTGGCGTTGCGGCGTGGTGCTGACGGCGCGCGTATGACGGTGCGCAGGAGGCCGCGGCGGTTGGTGCGGCGCTGCTCGCACTGGAGGTCTCGGTGCTGCTGCGCAACGCCATGGCGGCGAAGCCGGTGCCTGAGGACCCCTCGGCACTCAAGGCCTTTGTTGAGGGCGTGCAGGCCGCGACCGAGCGCGCGATCGAGGCGACGTCCGACGCCGCGGCCGTGATGGCAGCGGGGGCGTCCAACGCCACGGCGGCGCTCGGCTCCGCGGCCGGCGCGGTGACCGAGGTGGCGACCGAGGCGCTGTCCAACGCCAGCGCGCTCTCCGCGAGCGTGGCGGGCAGCGGGCTGGACGCGCTCGCAGGCGCGCTGCACGTGCTGGCGGACGCGGTCGCGCCGGTGACGACGACGGTGGCGGACGCGGTGGCGGAGGCGCTGGATGCGGTGACGGACGCGGCGCGGGGCGCCGTCGAGGCTGTGGCCGGGACCATCAAGGTGGCGCCGGTCGCGCACACGGTCGTGGCGGGACGCCTCGAGAGCGGCTTCGTGACGGTCGAGCTCGCACGCGCCGCGCGCGTCGGCGGCGTGCTGGTCGGCAACCGCGCGGCGGCGGCGGGCAAGGCGGCGGTGCCGACGGGAACGGACAAGTTCGAGCTGCAGGTGAGCGCGGACGGGCGCCGCTGGACCACGGTCTACAACGGGTTCCTCTTCCCGGGCCCGCCGCACAAGTCCTCGCAGTACCTCACCTTCGCGAGCGAGTGGGCCAAGTTCGTGCGCTTCCGAACCCTCTCGGGCTACAAGGGCGGCGCCGGGCTCGCGTCACTCCGCGTGTTCGCGCCCGTTGGGGCGTCGGCGCTCATGTGGCTCTGGAAGGCGCCGGACGTGCTCCACTCCTTCTTGGACCTCCACTACCCGGAGGCCTGGGGCACCGTCGAGGTCCGCGCCCGACCCGCCAGCCCCACCGCGCGCTGTCCGCCCCGCCTAACCCCGAACCCTCGACGAAAATAGGTCCCCGAGGCGGACAACGTGACGGCGCTGCTGCTGCGCGCGCCCGTGGCGATGTCGCGCGCGCTCGGATTCAAGACGCCCGACGACCTCGGCCTCAACTCCGTGCGCCCCGTGCCCGCGCCCGCGCCCGCGCCCGCCGGAGCCTGCCGCGGGGCCGGTCTGAGGCGGGCTGCGCGCGCGGCGCTGACGCGCGTGCGCGCCGGCTGGCAGCTCGAGGCGCGCGTGCAGGCCGCGGCGCCGGCGGTGTCGCGGCTGGGCACCAAGGTCTGGTACTGGGGTGCCGAGGCGTACACGCTGAGCTCCGCGGCGGGCGTGCGCGCGGCCAAGCTCACTGCGGCGGCCTCGGTGAATGCGACCAAGGCGGCGGGCACGTACGGCAAGCGCTTCGGGAAGCTAGCGCTGCGCGGCGCCAACACGGGCCTGAACAGGACCGCAGAGGCGTCAGTGGCGCTGGGCAAGGCGACGGCCGAGGCGTCGGTGGCGCTGGGCAACAAGATCAGCCAAGGCTCGGCCCAGGCGTGGGGCCTCGTGGAGGGCGGCGCGGCCAACGTCAGCTCGGCGATCGCCCAGGCGTGGGAGAAGGCAGAGCTGCCGAGCCTGCCGGCCTTGTTCTCGAAATCCTCCCCGGCCGCTGCAAAGGACCGCTCTGCAAACCCATTTGGTGCTTCCCCGCCCGCGCCCACCATTCCCCCGGGCATGCGAGCCCGAGCGCCGTCCCGCGCGAGCCGCGGCTCCCGGTCGCTGGAGGGCGGGCAGCTGACGGGCGCGGCGTCGGGCGGGCAGCGGCGTGCCTGCCGCTCGCGATCGTCGCGGGCGCGGCGGGCGCGGTGGCGTATCCGGAGGAGTTCAAGAAGCTGCAGACGGCCGTGGCGGACAAGGTGGCGGACCTCACGGGCAAGGAGGCCGAGCCCAAGGGCAAGAAGGGCAAGGGCAAGAACAAGAAGTAAAAGGCGCGCGCTGCAGGGCGCCGTCGACAGTCGACAGCCGAGCCGGTCGAGGTTGGAGGGCGCGCCGACTTGCTCTAAATCTAGGGTATTGGCGGAGGCAGAGGCGCCGCGGGGTGTGCAGTCTGCGAGGGCGAGAGCAGCGGGAGTGCCCACGCAGTGGCTGAGTTGCCCTGCGTGCGTGCGGAGGGCGTGGCGCTGGTTCTCTCCGAGTTCACCGCTGCACAACTTTTCCACGATTCCGCAGCGTGACAGTGAATCGTACTTAATCTCCGTGTCCGTGGGCGTGTGCGCTGATCTGTTTCACCGGACCAGAGTCTGGTGAAGGCGTCGGGTCGAGTGGGGCGGTGTTCGCCCCCCGCCAATAGTACCCTAGAGGCTGGACGTCTCGACTGGCCGACGTACGATCACGTCAAAAGTGGCCGCTGAAATTTTCCCGAAATGAAACGGGGGGCGGACCTCAATTGGGCGGAAAGAGCGAGGTTGGGTTGGTTCGCACTGCACCGGCTGGGATGGCTGATCAGCAGCGTCCCTCAGCGACCAAGCGTATGCTTGCGATGATGCCAGAGCTGGCCGCCTGGGAAACACCATCAGGTCCCTGCGGAGCTACCGCGTCCGTGCTGTCCAACCATGTCTCGACGGATCTGCGCCTGTTTGTCGACGAAGCGACGCCACGCGACGAGGAACATCGCTCCGAGTCGCCATACGAGGCCAGTCCCACGCAGCTCCAGGACGCTCATCAGTGGCAAGTGCTCGCGTAGCGCATCGGTTTCCATGAACAAACTGGTCTCTCATGCTGACAGTCGTTCCTGGGATGACAGGGCCCCTCTTCTCCTGCTGTTGGAATGGGATCAGCTGCTATGAAGGCGCAAATATCGCCGGATATGGACCATCTTCCAGTCGTGCAGACAACCCCGCGATACATGGAGGTCGCTTCCCGCAGTCGACCCGAAACAGTCGGAAAAATGCGCTGCCGAGAGGGGAGCCGAGAGGGAGCATGCGCCGCCGCTGATGTGCATCCTTGCGCGCAGGCTGAGAAGATCGGCGGGAGTGAAGTCTCTTACACTCATGCCTCGCCGAGCGTGCGCTTGGCTGGGAGCAGGAGCGTGCCGCACACCCCAGGGCACGCGGACAGCGAAGAGGGCGCCAGCCCCTCGCAAGAGCGCCGGGCCTTCACCGAGCCGCGGGCGGAGCGGGCGACGCACCGGCGAGGAGCTGACGGGGCAAGTCTCGAGGACATGCTGCAGAAGAGCCTGGACCGCCTTGCGGCGCTGGAATCGGAGCGCGCGACTCGCTTTCGGCAGTGCCGTGAGGAGGCAATGAAGCATGGGATGAAAATGGTGGAGGAGGAGCAACGACGACGCGACATGGAGCACACGGTGATGATGCGGCGGATACAGCTCCTGAGCGATGAGCTCCAGGAGACGAAGCACGCGTTGGCACAGAAGGAGGAGGAATGTGACGAGCTTCTCGAAGCAGCACAGGAGCTATCTGTCCACGGGAACGCGGACGCAGAGCGGAAGGATCGCGCGTGCATCCGCATCCTCCCGTCTGTCATGCCGGGATCCCCTTCCAAGAAGAAGACCGGCCTGGCCGGATTCTTCCATTCGCTAGGCGGCGCGTGCTCCTCCAAGTGAGTTTGTGCGCACGCCTCAGCGTGCCCTCATTCGTGCCGGGGCACTATGTCCCGCGAGTGTAAGCATTACATGTTCAATCAAGTCACAGCAAAAGCGATCGAATCAACCCCCGGCAATGGCGCGTGCGATTCCGTGAGCGGTGTGCAATTGCCGCGGCGGTGTGGCGCTTGACGCCATGCGCAAGTGGTCATTGACACTGCAGAAGTGGTGTTGACATCATGCCGAACAGTAGTTGACATTATGCTGGAGAGGTCGAAGGCGCTGCGTACGTTGCGAAGAGGTACTCCATGATTGCCGCGGAATCCGTGACCTGCGCAGTCGCACGCGCGTGGGTGCGAACGGGCGTGCCGATGTGCACCGGCGCGATAGCGAGGCGCCTCGCCGCTCACAGGCGCGCGCGGAAGCGATGCGCGGGGCGGGCGGCGTGTCGCGGGTGCGAGGAAGGCGGAACCTTCTCGCCCGTGTTGGGGTCGAGGAGGAAGGGGCAGCGTGTGGCCCCCGAGAGCTCGAGCAGCTCGGCGCGCCGCGGCGACTGCGCGGCGCGCGCGCCGCCCGGGGCAGAGTCACAAGTCAGCACGGGGCGGAGTCACAAGTCAGCACGGGGCGGGGCGGGGCGGGGCGGGAAGCAACCCCCTTCCCCGCGCTCTTGACCACAAACGGGAGCTCGAGCTCGCACAGCGCCTCGCGCACCAGCCTGCCGCGGGCCGCGCGGCGTCAGCGCCCGCGAAGCCCGTGCCGCTGGTGGCAGCGGCGGCGGGCGGTTTCCGGCAGAACTGGTTATTTTCGTAGTTCCAGAGCTGCAGCGGCTCCTGAGGCGCCTCGGCAAGCGCGCCATCCCAGCGCGACATGCCGCGGCCCGCACGGAGCAGCGTCGGGACCCAGCCGGTGAAGAGCGTTGACTGGAGGAGCCCTGGAGGCATCGCGGCGCCCTGGCCGTACTCCTGCAGCAGGTACGCGGCGATGTCCGCGCTCTCTGCACGGAAGGCGGGCCCGCTGCTTTAGCGACGGGTGGTAACCGCGGCGCGGGTTCGAGAGGGCACTTGTACCGTAGAGAGATGTTCCGGTGTTTGGGTCCATCATGAAAGGAAACAACTGCTTCCCGCCCAGATCTGCCACCTCGTTCCGGTGCCGGATGGAGCCCTTCGGGCATGGCCTAATCTCGACCTCGAGGTCAAGGTACGTCACAAGCTCCCGCACGCGGCGGCAGAAGGGGCACGCCTCGAACTCGTAGATCACGATCGGCTTCTCGGGACGTTTTGGGTCTGCAGCGACCTCAGGCGCGACCTCCGCTCCCCATGGAAGGCGTGCCATGGAAGAGAAACCGGTTAGCGCAGTCTCAAGCGCCTGGTTCCTTGGCGCCGTCGGGTCTGAGTTTGCAACAACTTTGAGAAGTGGGCACAGCTTCGAGAGCACGCTGTTCGCAAGATCATTGTCTCCGGGAGAGGGAGACTTTTGCATACACAATCGCTGGCCGCGGTTGACCCGTTGTCGCGTCAAATATGTGAGACCAGGATGGAACGCGGTGACACATGATACAAGACATGCTGAAACCAGGACGGCGAGAATCACACCTCTCGGCCGCCCCATCGTTTGAGAGGACAGAGGGCAGCCTCCTTGCTTGTCAAATCCTTTTGTGGGAACTCCGATCTCTTTCACCCACCGCCAGCCAGCCTGTCCGTCGCCTTGGTTCCTCGGCTGGTTTCCGGCCTCGCCCTTGCAGGGATGACGCCATGGCCAAGCATGGTCACAAAGCAGGGGGAAGTGCACCGCGGGAAAGATGGTGCAATTGAATCCGTGCAGGGCATGATGAACTACCAAGGGCGCGATGTTGAGAAGGTCGTTGCGCGTCGAGACCTGAACGGCTCTGACTCCGGCCTCGAAGGAGCTGTCTGGGAGGCAACGTGCGTAGACGTGCGGAACGGTCGTCCCGAGGCGCTGACGCTCGATGCAAATGGGTTCGAGCTCCGCATGTTTCCAGTTTCCGACTCGATCGACTTCTACAACCAAGCCTCCATCGTCGACTCTTACTTTCCCACGTGCGAGGAGCTTGTCAAGGCCTCCTCTGGGGCTGCCTTTGTCAAGGCTTTCGATTACAATGTCCGGTCGGCTGGCGGAGAAACATCCGGAAAGAGGATCGATGGCGGCTCGCAGGTGCAAGCGCCTGCATCGCTGGTGCACGGAGACTACACGCTGGCCAGCGCGCCACGTCGCGTCGCAATGCTGGGCGAACCGCCCAAGAGCAACGACGTGCTCCGCGAGCAGCTGCAGGGAATGCCGCTGCTCCCCAAGGAGCTTTGTGAAGATGTGGCCGCTGGGCGGCGGCGCTGGGGCATCATCAATGTGTGGCGCTCGATTACCATCGAGCCCGTAAGGCGCTTCCCGCTAGCCTGCGTCGACAGCAGCAGCATGTCGCCGGGTTCGGACCTCGTGACGTTTGAAATCCACTATGCGGACCGCGTTGGGGAGAACTACTTCAGCCGCGCCAACCCGGCGCACCGCTGGCGCTACTTTCCGGAGATGCGGCGCGAGGAGGCGCTCGTCCTCAAGCAGTGGGACTCGCACGGCGCGCTGGCGAGGAGCCTCGTTGACGCCCCGGGCGCCGCAGAGGGCGCCGGCGTGAGCACCTTTGCGTTGCACTCGGCCTTTGCGGACCCCACGAGTGCCCCCGGTGCGCCTGACCGCGAGAGCATCGAGGTGCGGTGCGTCGCTGTCTGGTAAGGCGCGCGTGGGACGTGGGCCGGGGGGCGGGGGCGCCTCGCGTGCTCTGTGAAGCACTTAACCCTGCCTTCACCTGCTGGATCCGCAGTGAAGCCTCTTGAGCCATTACTCCCAAGCCCTGCCTTTTTATTCACTCCATGGGCTGCGGCGCGGCATCGCCCACCGCCCTTCGCGCGCGCTTTCCGTGCGGCCCGTCCACGGCCCTCTTCTCCCCCAGCGCCGCGCGGAGCCGCTCTCCCGGCGGCAGCGTCGCGGCGCCCTGGCCGGCTGTGCGTTTGCCGCCCGCGGCACCGCGCACGGGCGGCGGGTCCTGGCTCGGATCCCCAGCGGCCTTGGTGCCACCGTCATGGTTGGCGCGCCCGTCGTGCCGCGTCACATTGGGAGCCTTGGCGATGTTCTCGGGCTTGGTGCCACCGCCGGCCTTGGCCTCCACGTGCGCGCCTTTGCTCTTGATGTAGGGGCGCTTGCTGACCGAGGCCGGGTCCACGGTGGCCTTGGCCTCGCGCTCCTGCCGCTGGAGCATGCGGACGAGCGACTTGAAGCGGGCGCGGAGGTCATCGGCGTCGCGCGACTTGAAGAAGAAGTCAGCAGTCCACTCCACCGTCCCGCGGATCCGCCGCTGCACCTCGCGCCAGCGCCCGTACCCGACCTCGGCGACCGTCTGTAGCAGGAAGCGGTCCGACGCCTCGGTCCAGGGGCGCCGCTCCGCGCCCTTCTTGTACTCCACCCGCAGCTGCCGCGGCGTCGGCACCTTGGCCAGCGCCTCCTGCACAACGTCCATAAACCCCTGCCAGCGCCAGCGCCACGCGCCGACGGGTCAGGGGCACGCCAACCGGTCACTCCGCCGGGGCGGACGCAGGGGCGGGGGGGGGG
>Ga0115567_10003263_pt1 | contig 16011 bp, 11 predicted proteins | sample COGITO_mtgs_1204_2_FD_88679 | JGI IMG/M metagenome (GOLD analysis project Ga0115567, IMG submission 88679) | Pelagic marine microbial communities from North Sea - COGITO_mtgs_120412 | ecosystem: Environmental > Aquatic > Marine > Epipelagic | place: Germany:Helgoland, sampling site Kabeltonne... | reverse complement strand
GTACCCCATGGTTTGTAGTTCAAAATAGGACAGTGAAATCGCTATTAAACTAGGCTTGTAAGAGGCAAATGCTTGCATTGGAATCTGTCGTGATGACAAATATACCGCTAACGCTTGATAAGTTTCCGGTTGTAATACTTTATCAATAGTGGTGCCGTCGCTGTACATCAATTGGGTCATCATTTTTTGCGTAAATTCTGGCGAACCAGCAGTCTGCATATCAGTTTCAAAGATCACTTTATCCGAGGCTTGGTAAGCCAAATTATATTCCTTCGCTAAAGGATAATCCTTAGGCGTGAGAACATGGATGGTGCCTCCTATATAAAGGCTGTGTTGCTCATTTGACACTTTCCACACCGAAGCGGCTTGAAGTCCAAGAGACATCATTAGGCTAGTGCTCAATGTGAGGGCTTTTATCAAAGTCACTTTTTTTTACTTCCTTTGTATCTGTCTAAAACTATGCTGCAGAATAGCCTTGCACTGTTGCCAAACGCAACAGCATTAGGTTGTTTTTTAACGCCCCAACTTGGTGCTACTGCATTGAATAAGAGCAATACTTATCGAGTTAACAACCACGAATTTTTCTAACTAACTGAATTATAATAAGTTAATAGTTGGCACTAATTCTGTATTAGCTAATGCACTAGGCAATCTAGATGGTTGCTAAATTTAATTTTCATCTTCTATGCAAAAACGTATTTAAGATGACACGGCAAAGAAGCCCACAGTTTCCTGAATTGGAATGGTGGGCTTTTTTTTGCCCAAAAGAAATACGGAAAAATAAGAGGTGACTCATGTCGAACTTAAACAATGTACACAACGGGAATAACATGCGAATAGTAGTAGTAGGCAATGGCATGGTGGGTCATCATTTTGTCGACCAACTGATACAACAAAACCTTTTGTCGGCCAACGCTGGTAACACAGACAATGACACCCAGCTAGATATAGTGGTGCTGTCAGCTGAGCCAAGACTTGCTTATGATCGTGTACATTTATCTGAGTATTTTTCCGGCAAAACCGCTGACGAATTAGCCTTAACCACACCTGAATATTATCAACAGAACAAGATTAAGTTCGCGTTGAATGCCAAAGTTAGCCAGATTAATAAGTTGGCTAAAACGGTCACCACCGAAGCGGGTGAGGTGTTTGAGTATGACAAACTGGTTTTGTCTACTGGTTCTTTTCCATTTGTGCCGCCTATCCCAGGCAACGATCAGCCCCATTGTTTGGTTTACCGTACTATTGAAGATCTCGAAAATATCAGTGCGTCATCTGCTGTCAGTAAAGTTGGTGTGGTAGTAGGCGGGGGGCTCTTAGGTTTAGAAGCGGCCAACGCTTTAAAAGAAGCAGGCTTACAAACTCACGTAGTTGAATTTGCCCCGCAGTTAATGGCTGTGCAGGTCGATAACGGCGGTGGTCGCGTATTACGCAGTAAAATCGAAAGTCTTGGGGTGCAAGTGCATACTCAAAAAGCCACTCAAAGCATTGAAGCCGGTGAAACCTGTCGCTATAAAATGTGTTTTGCCGATGGCGAAGTATTAGAAACCGATATGATCTTGTTCTCGGCAGGTATACGCCCGCAAGATGCATTAGCCCGAGAGTTTGACATTGCCATAGGTGAGCGCGGCGGCATAGTGGTCAACGATCAATGCCAAACCAGCGATGCTGATATTTACGCCATTGGTGAATGTGCATTGTGGAATAACTTTATCTTTGGTTTAGTGGCTCCGGGTTACACTATGGCCAGAGCCGCGGCCAGCCATATTATTGGCGGTGACGTGACCTTCCAAGGTGCTGATATGAGTACCAAGCTAAAACTAATGGGCGTTGAAGTCGGTTCAATCGGTGACGCCCACGCCAAAACAGCCGGGGCTTTGTGTTACACCTACGAAAACCAGCCTCTAGAAGTCTATAAAAAGATAGTGGTTGACTCGCAGCAGAAAAAACTTCTAGGTGCTGTGCTTATTGGAGACACCAGTGATTACGATACTTTGTTGCAATACGCATTAAATGATATCGAATTACCAGAACATCCCGAAAGCCTTATTCTACCAGCGGGAGCTGATGCAGCACCGGCACTGGGTGCTGACGCATTACCCGCCACCGCCACCATTTGTTCATGTCACAATGTATCAAAAGGCGACATTATTGCAGCCTTTGATACCGGCAGTTGTAACTTAGCGGATGTAAAATCCTGCACCAAAGCCAGCACAGGTTGCGGCGGTTGCACGGCATTACTTAAAACTGTAGTGGATAGCGAACTCACTAAACGTGGCGTAGAAGTGAAAAAAGACATCTGCGAACATTTCGCCTATTCACGGCAAGAAATGTTTCATTTAGTGAAAGTTGGCGGCATCAAAACCTTTGATGAATTAGTAGAAAAACACGGTAAAGGTTTAGGTTGTGAAATATGTAAACCAGTGACCGCGTCTATTCTTGCTTCAGTATGGAACGACTTTGTACTCAAACCTGACCACGTCAGTTTACAAGACACCAACGATACCTACCTGGGTAATATGCAAAAAGACGGCACTTATTCGGTGGTACCTCGTATCGCTGGTGGCGAAATCACCCCAGAAAAACTCATAGTATTAGGCCAAGTCGCCCAAGATTATAAGTTGTATACCAAGATCACTGGTGGGCAACGCATCGATTTATTTGGTGCCCGTGTTGATCAACTGCCCGCTATCTGGAAAACCCTTATAGAAGCTGGTTTTGAAACAGGTCATGCCTATGCCAAGTCACTTAGAACAGTGAAATCCTGTGTTGGCAGCACTTGGTGTCGTTACGGTGTGCAAGATTCAGTTGGCCAAGCCATCGAATTAGAAAATCGTTACAAAGGTTTACGTTCACCGCACAAAATCAAATTTGGTGTATCGGGTTGCACCCGCGAATGTGCCGAAGCGCAAAGCAAAGACATTGGCATCATTGCCACCGAAAACGGCTGGAACTTATATGTGTGTGGTAATGGCGGCATGAAACCACGCCATGCTGATTTGTTTGCTACCGATTTAGATACTGCCACTTTAGTTAAATATATTGATCGCGTGTTGATGTTTTACGTCAGAACAGGCGATCGATTACAACGTACCTCAGTGTGGTTAGAAAACTTAGAAGGTGGCCTTGAGTATCTACAAAAAGTCGTGATTGAAGACTCCTTAGGCATATGTGAAGAGCTTGAAGCACAAATGCAAAACGTGGTTGATACTTATCAATGTGAATGGAAAACCGCCATCGAAAGCGAACATTCTCGTAAACGTTTCCGTCAGTTTGTTAATAGTGACAAATCTGATTTGAATATAGTATTTGTGGAAGAGCGTAAACAAATTCGCCCAGCAACAGAGTCAGAAAAAGTAGTCTTTAGTCAAACACAAAGTAGCCAATCACCAAGCACCCAATCGCAAGAAACTGAACTTGCCACAGAACTGGTTTAAGGAGACATATAATGAGCACATCAAATAATTGGGTAACCATATGCAAGGATACAGATTTAGTCGCTAACTCTGGGGTTTGCGCTTTGTTTAACGAACAACAAATAGCCTTATTTAAGATTAAAAGCGCCAATGGTGAACAGGTTTTCGCCGTGAGTAACTGGGATCCTATTGGCAAAGCCAATGTGTTGTATCGAGGATTATTAGGCTCTGTGGAAAACGCTAAGGTGATCATTTCACCGCTATACAAACAGCGTTATTGTTTGGATTCAGGCCAATGCCTAGATGACGATGCGATAAAGTTGATTGTTTATCCGGTGCGTATCGAACAAAACCAAGTGCAGTTGCGGGTGCAAGCGCGGGTGCAAGCGCAGTTGGTTGACTAATTGATGCCTTCGAATGGCTCCATGCCTAAAAGTAATCCTATGCCTAAAAGCAACCCATGCAAGTTGCCTTCTATGCTAAGCACTACTTGCCCATATTGCGGTGTGGGTTGTGGTGTGGATGTGCAAATTGGCGCTGATAAACAGTTAACCGACTTAAAAGGCAGCAGCGATCATCCGGCAAACTTTGGGCGTTTGTGTGTTAAAGGCAGCAAACTACTGGAAACCAACTCACCCGAGGGGCGTTTATTTAGCCCGATGATTGGCGGTGAAAAAGCCAGCTGGGACGACGCAATTGATCAAGTTGCTACTAAGTTTAAACAGCTCATTGCAGAGCATGGCCCAGATTCAGTGGCGTTTTATGTGTCGGGGCAATTGTTAACCGAAGACTATTATGTCGCCAATAAATTAATGAAGGGTTATATCGGCAGTGCCAATATCGATACTAATTCGCGGTTATGCATGTCGTCTGCCGTGGCCGCTTACAAACGGGCCTTTGGTGCCGACGCTGTACCTTGTTGTTATGAAGATTTAGAACAAACCGAATTATTGATATTGGTTGGCTCTAACGCGGCTTGGACACACCCAGTGCTATTTCAACGTATCGAAAGAGCCAAAAAACTCAATCCCGAGATGCAAGTGGTCATAATCGACCCTCGAAAGACCGCTACATCTGAGTTGGCAGATAAACACCTGGCAATTAAGCCCGGCACTGATGTTGCCTTATTTAATGGTTTATTGGCTTATTTGGCGACTCACTATGCTTTGGATACAGATTACATCACAGCCAATACTCAAGGTTTTGAGCAGGTGCTTAACAACTGTGAGCCTTGGACACTGAGTAAAGTGGCCCAGCAATGTGACATTAGTGAATCAGAGTTGCTTGGATTTTATCGCGTATTTGCGCAAACCGATAAAGTGGTCACCGCTTTTAGTATGGGCGTGAATCAATCTGCCTCTGGTACAGACAAAGCTAACAGTATTATCAACAGTCATTTAGCGACAGGTAAAATTGGCCGAGAAGGCTGTGGGCCGTTTTCGCTTACAGGTCAGCCTAATGCCATGGGTGGTCGTGAAGTAGGCGGCTTAGCTAATATGTTGGCTTGCCATATGGACATCGAAAACCCTCAGCATCGTCAAACAGTACAGACTTATTGGCAATCGCCCACTATTGCCGATAAACCAGGCTTTAAAGCCGTTGATTTGTTTGAAAATATCAACAACGGCAAAGTCAAAGCCGTGTGGATCATGGCGACTAACCCTATGGTGAGTATGCCCAACAGACAAAAAATCGCCGAAGCACTCAAAAAATGTGAGCTGGTGGTGGTGTCTGATTGTGTGGCTAAAAACGATACTCTCGACTATGCCCACATAGCGTTACCTGCTACTGGTTGGTCTGAAAAAGACGGCACAGTCACTAATTCTGAGCGACGTATTTCCCGCCAGCGTGGTTTGTTACCTGCCACAGGCGAAGCGAAACACGATTGGAAAATTATTTGTGAAGTCGCCAAAGCTATGGGTTTTACTAGCGGCTTTAACTTTGCTTCACCCAGTGAAATATTTTCTGAATACACAGGGTTAACTGCTGTCGATAATAATGGCAGTCGTGACTTAGACCTATCTGCATTACATGATTTAACAGAAACCCAATACAACCGTTTAAAACCTGTGCAATGGCCGGTAAATAAGTCAGCACCTTATGGCACTAAACGCTTATTCAGTGACGGGAAATTTTATACCAAAAGTGCTAAAGCTCAGTTTGTGATCACCGAATTCGCTGCGCCTGAGCAAGGAACAAATAGTGATTTCCCTTTTGTGTTGAACAGTGGTCGGGTACGAGATCAATGGCATACTATGACGCGTACCGGCAAAACTTCTGAGTTAAGCTCACATGTTAACCGCCCGTATTTGGCTGTTCACCCCAAAGATGCCGCAAGCTTAAGCCTGAAAAACGATGATTTAGTGAGTCTCAGCGCCGCGCACTTCAAGAATGCAGCGCATTTCAATAACGCCGCGCATTTTAATGCTCAAACACCTCAAGTGATATTGCCGGTAATGATTGACAATAATCAGCGCCAAGGTGAAGTGTTTGCGCCCATTCATTGGAGTGCTAGCAATGCCTCTAGTGCTAATATTACTGCCCTTTATACCGATGCAAACGACAAAATATCAGGCCAGCCTGAACTTAAACATGCCGCGGTTAACCTTCAAAAAGTCACTTATCAACATTATGGTCAACTGTTTATCCAGCAAGCGCTTAATGTGGAGTTGTTAAGAAAATATTTCGATTATTTTGTCACGAGTCCTGTCGAGAAAGGTCACTTAGTATTTTTTGCCACGGATCAAGAGCCAGTAAACATTAAGCGCAACCTTCAATTGCAGTTGCCGCTGTATGACGAATGGATGAATGCCACAGGCACTGACTTAAACAGCACCTGTGCTATGCGTCAAAGTGTGATGTCGTTGATCATGTTTATTTCACCTAGCATTATTGAGATAGATACCAGCTGGATTAATAGTTTACTCAACAGCGAAAACGTCAGCTCTGAGCAGCTCCATGGTTTACTTAATCTGCAACCCGACGAGCAATTTAAACAAGGAAAATTGGTGTGTAGCTGTTTTAAAGTCGGCGAAAACACCATCATTGACGCAATTAAAACCGGTTGTGACTCAGTAGACAGCTTAGGCCGCGAACTACAATGCGGCACCAATTGTGGCTCGTGTAAATCTGAGCTAAGCCAAATGCTCAAACAACATAAGCCTAAACAGCTTGTTGTTGAGCAAAAACATATTATCGCCTTGGAGGCAGTATCATGATTGTCGAAAAATCAGTAATGCCATGGGGATTAGGGCGACTACAACAGTTTTTGTCTAGCCATCATGTCAATCCAGTCCATCAATTGCCAAAGTGGTTCAACCATTATTTCACTAACAAGCAGTTTGTTAAGCAAGGCAAACGTGCCGATAAAGGTCATGTGTTTTTGATTGGTGCCGGACCAGGCGATGCAGAATTATTGACTTTAAAAGCCTATCGCTTAATTCAGCAAGCGGATGTGGTGATGTACGATTGGTTAGTCAATCCAGACATTATTAATATGATCCCAAGCCACGTAGAACGGGTGTTTGTGGGCAAAAAGTGTGGTCAGCACAGCATGCAACAGGCGGATATTTGCCAGTTGATGGTAGACGTAGCACTAACGGGTAAAAACATTGTTCGTTTAAAAGGGGGCGACCCCGCCATTTTTGCTAGAGCAGCCGAAGAATGTGACATATTAGCCAAACATAACATCGACTTTGCCATAGTGCCGGGTATTACCGCAGCTTCAGGCGCTTCGGCTTATGCTGGTATTCCCCTTACTCACCGAGAATGTGCCCAATCAGTACGTTTTATCACAGCACACTTAAAATCAGCCAGCGACGAACCTAACTGGCAAGCCTTAGTGGCAGGCGCAAATGCTTCACATGGCGAAACATTAGTGTTTTACATGGGGCTTAAACGTATCGACGTTATTATGCAGCGCCTCGAAACCCACGGTCTAGCCGCAAATACCCCGGTTGCCGTTATAGACCAAGCATCAACGGCACAACAACAAGTGTGTATAGGCACGTTAGAAAATATCGCTCAGCGCGTAACTGAGCAAAACTTTCAAGGTCCGGCCGTGACTATAGTGGGTGAGGTGGTAAATAAACGCCATAAAGTAAACTTATCGCTGTTATCTAAATCAGTCAATGAGTTAGCCGCCACAGCTTAACTAACCTGAACTCTGGTTAAGACATGCCGCTCCCCTTAAAATAATTGTGATAATGACAGTATGTTAGTGAATATTAGTTTTTTGCAAAAACATTGAACACATCCAGTGCTGCTATTATTGCGTTTATCGAGGCGAGCTTGTGAAGCAATAGCGCGCTATTGCGAGCAAGCTCAACGAAGATAGGCGCAATAATAGTGGTGCTGGACGGTATGGCTTATCCAGAGCTCAGGTTACCTTATACGATTTTAGGCTGATAACTTGGGTTATTTAATGACGAGATCCAGAGTAGAATATCAAACACAGAAGATAAGAATTTCACCTTATGTCAGACACCCCTACAGAATTTAAAGACTTTATTCGTATTATTGGCCGTGGCCAAAGGGCAGGGCGTACCTTAAGCATGCTCGAAGCAGAGCAGGCTATGAGTATGATCATCAATGGCCAAACCACAGCAGAACAAAAAGGCGCATTTTTGATGTTACTGCGGGTTAGAGAAGAAACCGCAGAAGAGTTGGCAGGTTTTAGTCAGGCGTTTCGCGCCCATACGCCTACTGATTTATCTGAACTGGCAATCGATTTAGACATGGGCTGTTACGCGGGTAAACGCAGACATTTACCTTGGTTTTTGTTGTCGGTGATGTTGCTGGCACAAAGTGGTAAACGGATATTTTTACATGGCACCCACGAGCCTGACTCAAAACGTTTGTATCTTAAAGAAGTGCTACCACAAATTGGCTTTGACGTGGCGCAAACCCCAGAACAAGCACAGATTGCATTAAATACCTATGGTTTTGCTTATATGGACTTAAAACAAATTAACCCGCAACTCGACGATATCATTCAGTTACGGGAGCAATTTGGTTTGCGCTCATGTGCCAACACCTTGGCCAGAATGTTAAATCCGTCTAATGCAGCCAACAGCCTGCAAGGTATTTTTCACCGCCTAGTTGACGAAAAACACCGTAAAACCGCCGCCTTGTTAAATGATGCTAACGTTTTATGTTTTAGAGGCGAGGGTGGAGAAGTGGAATTTAATCCACTGCGGGATGTGACCTTACATATCAGTCGCAATGCACAACAAGATTGTAGTGAAGTGCTCGCCACCTGCGACACCTTTATCACTAAACCCCAAGAGTTAGCTGCCAAACAACTTATTCAGGTGTGGACCGGGCAAAAAGAAGATGTTTACGCCAACCATGCCGTGGTGGGCACCTTAAGTTTGATGTTGGTGTTAGTAGATAAACTTGAATGGACAGTGGCTTATCAACAAGCCCAGCAGATGTGGCAGCAGCGAGATAGACAGTGGCCTGTTACTGTGGCTGATACTGAGTTAGCGGCAGCTTTTGATACAAGTGGCAAGCATTACGCACATTGAGGATACTTTATTCTGTAAATTCCATGCCCTATCGGGCATGGAATAGCTATTTCGATGGTATTACTTGCCAGCCAAACCCTAACAATATTCTGCGAAGGGTGAACTGCGCGGCAATGCTTGAAACACTAGGTTAATTCATAACTTGTTGTTATTTCAACATTTCCTGCCAACATCAACATCACTGAACAGTATTTTTCAGCCGATAGTTGTACCGCCCGGGCAACGTTTTTATCTGTCAATCCTTCACCTTTAACCATGTAGTGCGCGTGAATAGCTGTAAAAAAACGCGGAGCTTCTTCAGCTCTTGTGGCATCAAGTTGACAAACACAATCATCTACTTGTTTTCTAGATTTTTTCAGAATGTCGACGACATCAATTGACGAACAAGCACCCACTGACAGCAGTACTGATTCCATAGGGGTCATGGTTTCACCATTGCCGTCTAGATCTAAAATGTGGCCTGACTCGGTTTTGCAGCTAAATCGTAGGTTTTCTTGCCAGCTTACGGTTGCTTTCATGGTATGCCTACTTTTTAACTAGGGTTATTTTGGTTTTATCTAACAAAATACGTTTTTGTCGAAATAATGAGCCAATGGCTTTTTTATACACATTTTTGCTGACTTTAAAACGTTTAGAAATTTCGTCTGCTGAGCTTTTATCGGTTAACGTAGATAAACCATCGTGGGCAATTAAGTCTTCGATTATTTGTTCTTCTAGTGTGTTGCGGGCAGTAGGATCATGAAATTGAAAACACAAATCAATTTTGCCATCTTCGCGAATACGCTTGATATAGCCTTTGAGCGAATGACCCACTTTAATGGGCTGAAAAACTTCGTCTCTAAATAATAAGCCAAGGTGTGAACCATTGATAATGGCCTTGTAACCCATATCTGTTTGCCCACAGATCATTAATTCAACTTCTTGCTTAGCCTCAAAGGTGCCGCCTTCTTCACATGATTCTTCATACAAAAAGTCTTTGAGCTTAGTAGAGGCTGCAAGTCGCCCTGTTTCTTCATCACAGAATACATAAACCACATAGGATACCCCTTCAGACATGGGATAATCTTGTTCGCTAAATGGCACTAATAAATCTTTTTCTAATCCCCAATCTAAGAAAACACCTACTTTGGTGATACTGACGACTTTTAAATACGCACAATGGTCAACAAACACCTTAGGACGTCTAACGGTGGCGATAAGACGATCATCACTATCATGGTAGATAAACGCATTCACTTTATCGCCCAACTTACAGCCTAAAGGTGCATTTTTAGTTGGCAGCAGAATTTGGCCTTTATCGCCAGCATCTAGATAGAATCCAAAAGGCACTTCATTGACGACTTCTAGGGTATTGAACTTTCCAACTTGCGACATGTTTTGCTGATTATCTTTAACGAAATTATATGCATATTGTAACTGACCCATACCTTAAGAAATATAAAAACAATGTATTTATTACTAATTGGATCGTTTTATTCATGGCATAATTGCGCCATTAGAGACTGCTGCTTCACTGGATGCTTTATGGCTGGCGATAACAATATTGTATTTTTAAATGGGCAGTTTATGCCTATGTCCGACGCTAAAATATCGCCTATGGATCGTGGATTCCTGTTTGGCGATGGCATTTATGAAGTGGTGCCATCTTATGACGCTAAGTTGGTGGGCTTTGGTTTACATATTCAGCGTATGCAAAATGGCCTGAATGCCATAGGTATTAAATTAAACATGGGTGCCGATGATTGGCGTCAGATTGCAAATAGTCTGATTGAAAAAAACGCCAAGGGTAACCTCGGGTTGTATTTTCATGTGAGTCGTGGAGCCGATGTGAAACGATTTCATGCTTACCCCGATGATATTCAGCCTACAGTGTTTGCTTTTGCGTTTGAGATCCCTGCAGCTACTGTGGCCGATAAAAACCAAGTGAAGCAGTACAGAGTGACCAGCACCGAAGATTTACGTTGGAAACGCTGCCAGATAAAATCTACCTCATTGTTAGGCAATGTCATGCATTTTCAACAAGGTCAAGACGCCGGCGTACATGAAACCATTTTATATAATCACCACAATGAATTAACAGAAGCCAGTGCTTGTAATGTGTTTATGGTAAAAAATGAAGTGGTAATCACGCCCCCTTTAGATAACCAATTGTTACCCGGTATTACCCGTCACATGTTATTAGATATTTTACGTAAAGATGGTACATTGCAAGTAGAAGAACGAGCCATCAGTATGAACGAGCTTCGTTCGGCGGATGAGCTGTGGATCACCAGTTCAAGTAAAGATATTGCGCCTGTGGTTGAACTTGACGGAAAACCAGTTGGTAGGGGTAAAGTTGGCGATATTTGGCAACTTGCGCAAACCTTGTATGGTGCGAATAAATATAATTATTAAACACACCCCTTAACAACAGTTGGAACCTAAACAAGCCGTATGTATCGACCTGCCAAAATCACTATCGACTTAGCCGCAATTCAAGCTAATTGCCGCTTGGCACAAACTCTTGCTCCTCACTCTAAAACAGTTGCCGTAGTAAAGGCTGATGCCTATGGACATGGTGCTGCAGAAGTATCAAAAGCATTAGAAGCACAAGTTGAAATGTTAACGGTGTCTTGCTTGGAAGAAGCCTTAGTTTTGCGTGAAAACGGTTTGAGAAAACCGATTTTATTACTGGAAGGATTTTTTGAACAAAGTGAATTAAAAATTGCGATTGCTAATCAATGTGAACTCGTTTTGCATAGTCATTTTCAGTTAGAACAACTACTTAAGGTGACGCTTGAATCCCCAATTAATATTTGGTTAAAAGTCGATACGGGCATGCACAGATTAGGGATTTTGCCGCAAGAGGTTGAATCTATTTATGCAAAGTTGACAGCATCGAAAAATGTAAAAAATATTGTGTTGATGACACACTTTGCCCATGCCGATGATGTGGCTGGAGGCTTCACAAGCAAACAAATTGAACGTTTTGAAACCTGTATACAGCCCATCATGACTACAACAATTCAAAAAGTGCAATTGAGTATGGCCAACTCCGCTGCGCTTTTGGCTTGGCAGCAAACCAGAGTAGATTGGAATCGACCTGGGATCATGTTGTACGGCTTAAGTCCCTTCGCTGAACCTATGGAACAAGCCAAACCTCTTATCCCAGCCATGACCTTTGAGTCACAAGTGATAGCCTTGCGTGAAATTTCTAGCGGCGAATCGGTCGGTTACGGTTGTGCTTGGACCGCACGTCGCCCCTCTGTTATTGCCACCATTGCGGTAGGTTATGGCGATGGTTATCCCCGCAGCGCAAAATCAGGTACACCAGTACTCATAAATGGGCATCGAGCACCACTGGCCGGTAGGGTATCTATGGATCTCATCTCGGTAGACGTGACGGATTTAGCAAATGTGAATATTGGCGATAGCGCCATTTTATGGGGTAAAGACCTATCCGCAAACGAAGTGGCTAGCTGTGCCGATACCATAGGGTACGAATTGGTCACACGTATGCCGAAACGAGTTGCTAGAGTTTTTGTGAATTGAATATAAGTGGGTCGTTAGCCCGCAAATAAAATGTGGATCGCTAATCTTAGTGTCTTAAAAGTGCCAATACCTGTCATTCCAGTAATAGTTAAAAACAAAAAGAATTTGAACCACTGAGGATACAGAGAGCACAGAGGAAAAGATATTTAGGCTCTTATCAATCTAATCGTTTTTCTCTGTGCAGCGAAGCGCTCGACGCCCGACGCTCTGTGTTCTCTGTGGTGAGAAGCCTTGTCTTTTGCTTTTATCTACTGCTTTTTCGTCCATAGCTAACTTCCCTTATGTGCCAATTTCAGTCATTCAGGTATTCTAAAAACTACCTAAGCTTATTCTCAATGCTGGCGTTCATCCTCACCAAAAATATTTCAACTTCGTGCGATGAAAATATCAGCCAAAGATTATTTGGAAGTCAAAACAAAGTTTTCAGGCTCATCAAAGCGTTCAGTTAACTCAAAAAGTTTACCCTGCCCCCAGCAGTTTACGAAAACTTTATCAAAGTTCTACACCATCTTAATAAGGGATAATACGCCCTAACAAGGGTAAACATTTTTCTTTGCAACGGTAAGTAAAAATACCATTGCATTAATGCTTACACCGTAGGATTTTTTAATTTACACGGAATATTAGGAAGATAGTATGAAAAATATATTAAAATTTTTAGCACCATTAGCATTGATATCTAGCTTTAATTCGATAGCAGAAAACACATCAAACAATGTGTTTAATACAGAAATTTCGACTTACGTTCACAACCAAAAGATAGCCTTGTCAATAGCGCCTATAAAATCTAAAAGTGATTTATTTGCATTGTTACAAATTGATAGCCCTTTGGATATGTTAAGTCTTTCAGCAAGGGAAAGGTTTGTTGAAAGTGTTGTATTTAATGAAAATGGGATTGGAGGATACTATTATGGTGATTTAGAGGCGGAACTAACCCCTTCTCAAATTTATCAAGTATTATCGCTAATTGGAGTGCAACATTCAGTATTTAACTTTAAAAATGCTAGGGTGGAAACAGAAGCAGACCTATTATTGCTTTCTCAACCTATTGAAACTTCTTTGACAAAGCTTAGCAATAATACCAGAGAATTTAAAAAGGGTATTATTCCTCAACAGGATATGTGGCATGATCACAAGGGTTATTATTGTGCTGGTGGGTCGACTTGTGACGAAAGGGAAGGCTCCATCTGTATGAGTCGTTGTTAGTAAAAAGGCAATTGAAGTCATAGTAATGTTATGACTTCAATTCAATCAAAAGGAATAACTGATGATACAAAAAGGATTTGTAGTAGCCATATTGGTTCTTATATCTACATCAGCAATTTGCAGTAGTTTAGAAAATTGCAGTGTTAACTTAGAACTTGATGAACTCTATAATATAAAAGCAAACCTGTATAATTCTGACTTTGAGTATAGTTACACAGATAATGGTAGCAATTTTGTAGGGAATAAGCGTAATCAAGTATACAAAAGTTTTTTCCGCCAATGCTTTAAATTCCAATTAGAGAAAGCTGATCTAGACGAATTATCATCTAAAGAATTACATAGATTATTTAACATTATTTTCCATGTTAATTTTTACACTCAGCAAAAATTATTGAAATCATATTTGAAAAAAATTATTTTAATTAAGAAAAGTAAGGGAGAAATTGTTGATAACCTTTTAGAAATGCTGCATTCAGCATACATTAGAAGTCGATCTATCCAAGAGGCCAGACAACTGGAATCAGAACACCCCAATTTAAAACTTCCTAAGACGTATGCTCTTTTAATAGAACGACAAGTAGCTAGAGGTTATTTAGAGTTAAATAATGAGGAGCAGTCTCTAGTGTCACAGGGGTTTGAGTTTAAAAAAGGAGGGTATGTGATCGTTATTAGCTCCCCTGTATGTAGTCCATCTCAAAGGTTTTTAGAGTGGTTAAGAGCAAGTGAAAATTCGAAATTAAAAAAGATATTTGAATCTAACGCATTATTCATCACTCCAACAGACTCTAGTTTTTATATCGAACACATGCTTGAAGCAAACTTAAAAAATGCTCCTTTAAAATTAAACTATGCTTTTGATAAGGAAGAATGGCCTGAAATTCAGTTATGGGCCACGCCAACGCTATACTTTTTTTATGATGGGGAGTTACAGGGGCAGTTAATAGGTTGGCCTAAAGAAGGAAGGAAGGAAGAGTTGATTGATGGGTTAAAGAAAGTGAAATTATTGTAATGCCCGATTGTGAAGGTTTGAGTACCATTCAGCAAAGCTGAACATGAACTCGGAGGCTGACTTGAGAACTTTCAAAGCAGATGTATTATCTAGTTTGGACCTAAAACGGTCGATTTAATCAAAATCAGCGAACGGCTGTTGATCGCTCAAACCGGAAGTAAATGAAAAAAATAGCTACGTCCGGTTCACGCCCTGAGTCGTTCGGCTACGATTGCTCTAATGACCAAAAATAGCTCAAAGCCGACCATCAAATCAGTGATCATTACCTGTCTAGCATCAAAGTATATTTATAAACAATATTCATACTTTAATAATTCAAATAGATTAAAAGTATTTTTTGTAGCCTACAGACACAAATCTAATGCTAACGACTTGTATTTAGGCGTTAACACTCAGCCACCAATACAGCCCTTAGTGGGGCAGGGTAACCTTCAATGGTTTTTGTGTGATCATTAGGATCAAGAAAATCCATTAACGATTGGCTGTCCATCCATTCGGTTGCTCTTTGTTCTTCTAATGTTGTGGGCGCTACATCCACTACTCGAATGTTTTTAAAGCCGACTTTTTGCATCCAAACCGTTAACGCGGCAGTACTGGGTAAATACCATACATTGCGCATTTGAGCGTAACGTTCACCGGGCATAAAGACGGTTTGTTCGTCGCCCTCTACTACTAGGGTTTCAAGTACCAATTCACCACCTTTGCGTAGCTGATTTTTCAACTGGTATAAAAAGTCGATGGGGCTGCGTCTGTGATACAACACCCCCATGGAAAACACTGTATCAAAGGCTTTGAGTTCAGGTAATTGTTCCACACCTACAGGCAATAAATGAATGCGAGGATCGGGATTAAAGTGTTTTATGGCTTGAAATTGCATTAAAAAAAGCTGTGACGGGTCGGCACCTACCACCATCTTTGCCTCTTCGCCCAGCATACGCCACATATGGTAACCACTGCCACAACCCACATCTAAAACATAACGATCTTTAAGAGGTTGAATGTGTGGTTGCACTCTGTCCCATTTCCAGTCAGAGCGCCATTCAGTATCGATATGAATGCCATGTATATGAAATGGCCCTTTGCGCCATGGCATAAACTGCTTAAGCAGGCCAACTATCTGTTTTTGAGTATAGTCGTCGATATCACCCGAGTGACCAAACTCTACTTTGTCTAATAGATTAATATTGGAGGACGATGTTTGAGGTAGTTTGTTTAACAACTTTACCCATTTATTAAAATCACCATGTAGCTGTTCTTTTTGCCAATTGGCAATTTGCGCGGGTAATACTTCTAACCAATGACTAAGGGGAGAGTCCGCAAT
>Ga0115567_10003261_pt1 | contig 16013 bp, 9 predicted proteins | sample COGITO_mtgs_1204_2_FD_88679 | JGI IMG/M metagenome (GOLD analysis project Ga0115567, IMG submission 88679) | Pelagic marine microbial communities from North Sea - COGITO_mtgs_120412 | ecosystem: Environmental > Aquatic > Marine > Epipelagic | place: Germany:Helgoland, sampling site Kabeltonne... | reverse complement strand
TAGAACCGCGTTTGATGGTTTCCCCCAAGGTGTATCAATCTCAATCCATTGGCGATTATCCAATCCCTCGATATCGTACAGACCCGATCCGCCGAGAATTCCTAATACCCAGTCTGTGCTCATTACATTCTCCTTTAGAGTGACTTGCCAGAGAGAAACATAGGGCTCAAGTCAGCACATAAAAAAACCCGCCGAAAGGCGGGTTTAAATAACTATAAAATATAAAACTACCAGATTTTGACGCGTTTCTCAGGCGGCAAATAAAGGGCATTGTCCGGCGTAACGTTAAAGGCTTTATACCAAGCATCAAAATTACGAACGATACCATTTGCACGGAACTCACCCGGGCTATGCGGGTCGGTTTTCAGCTGATTACTAAGCGCTTCGTCGCGGAATTTAACCTGCCAGATTTGCCCAAACGCGAGGAAAAAGCGTTGGTCGCCAGTCAGACCGTCAATAATCGGCGCTTCTTTGCCGTTTAGCGATTTTTTATAGGCATTATAAGCCATTTGAAGACCTGTCAGATCTCCGATATTTTCACCAAGCGTAAGCTTACCGTTGATATGTTCACCAGGAAGCGGTTCAAATCCATTATATTGAGCTACTAAAGCGTCGGCGCGTTCAGAAAAGGCTTTTCCGTCAGCTTCTGTCCACCAGTCACGTTGAAGGCCCGTTCCGTCAGTTTTTCGCCCTTGATCATCAAAGCCGTGGCCCATTTCGTGACCGATAACCGCTCCAATGCCACCGTAATTAACGGCCGCATCTGCATTCGGATCAAAGAAGGGCGGCTGTAAAATGGCGGCTGGAAAGACGACTTCGTTCAAGGACGCATTGTAATAGGCGTTGACTGTTTGCGGGTTCATACCCCACTCATCGCGGTCAATCGGCCCGCCGAGCTTGTCGACATCTTTCTTCCATTCCCAGACGTCGGAGGATTTGACGGAACCGATTAGATCAGTCTTGTCAATACTCAACGTAGAGTAATCTGTCCATTTGTCAGGGTAACCAATTTTAGGATTAAATTTGGCGAGTTTATCTTGCGCCTCAACTTTTGTTTCTTCGCCCATCCAATCCAGGTTATTGATGCCGTCTTTAAAGGCTGCCCGCAGATTTTTAATCAGAGCATCCATTTTTTCTTTGGATTCTTCCGGGAAGTATTTTTCGACATAAACCTTACCGACTATTTCGCCCATACGGCCGTCAATCTGGTCGACGGCGCGTTTCCAGCGAACTTGCTGTTCAGGCGTGCCGCGCAGCGTTGTGCCGTAAAAAGCAAAATTCGCTTCATCAAACTTCTTAGGCAAATAAGCAGATTTACCACTGACATAACCGACCGTCATGTAATCTTTCAACACGTTCAGATCCGCCTTGGCAAAAGCGTTCGCCATGCCTTTAAAAGCATCTTTTTCCCGAATGACAAATTCGGTTTGATCAGACAATCCAGCCGCTTTCAACATAGGATCAAAAGGGAAGCCTTCTGCATAGGCTTTCAATTCTTCTAAAGACATTTTGTTATATGTGAGGCTGCGGTCGCGTCGCTTTTCAGGTTTCCATTGGGGCTCAGCTAAGCTTTTTTCAAAGTCGAAAACCTTTTGAGCGCGTTCCGCCGGATTTTCCATGCCGAGCTCTGTCATCAGAGTTGTCAGATATTTAATATACCCCGCACGGATCGCATCCGATTTCTCACCTTCATCGAAATAATAATTGCGATTTGGCAAGCCCAAGCCGGACTGAGTCATATAGACGATGTAAGCGGTTGGGTTTTTCAGATCGACGCCAACATAAGGCGCCATGGGCGTGCGGATACTTAAAGAGGGCTCCCCCATGAGGGTCGCGACCTCTGCTTTATTTTCAACCCCTTGAAGGCGGTCAAGGTCGGCTTGAATCGGCGCTAAGCCTGCGGCTTCAATTGAATCCGTATCCATAAAGGCCGCGTAGAAATCTCCAATTTTTTGCTCATCAGTCCCCGGCGCAGCGTCTTCTGCGGCAGCCTTTTCAATAATCTTGTGAACATTGGCTTGTGATTCATCGCGCAAGGCATTGAAACTGCCATAGGAAGATTTATCCGCCGGAATTTCGTTCTCCTCCAACCATTTGCCGTTTACATATTTAAAGAAATTGTCGCCAGGTTGAACACTTTCATCGATATATTGCATCGCAATCCCAAAATCGCCCAAAATAGGTTGCGCGGGTAGAGTTTGAGTGACTTCAGCCTGTGTATTATCGACCTTTTTTTCATCTGTTTTCCCGCTACAAGCGACAAGCCCAATAACCATCAGGCTCGGAATAATTAATTTCATGGATTTCATTTTATCTGTCCTCATTTTTGTTTATTTTTTAAATGACCCGTTTTTTGGGCCAAACCTTTATGCGTTATTTTATAACTGGTGCTTTCCAGACCTTATTTCAACTTTTTTTTTAGCAACAGCTATTCTGCCGGGGCCGGGACACCACCGCCCGACGGCGGCTTCGGCACAGTCTCCTCAACAATATCCATATCTTCTAAAGCCAAAATCATATCAGGGTCATAGCTTGAGCCGAGTCCGGGTTGTTTTTCTCCCCGCCATAAACCACGGAATAAACGCGTTATATCCACACCGATACCATACATGGCCGGCACCAACATCAGGGTCAGGAAGAAATCAAACAAGACGCCGAAAGCCAAAGCCACGACCATCGGCTTCAAGAATTCCGCTTGGCTGGAAGTCTCAAACAAGATGGGCGTAATTCCGACAAACGTCGTAACAGATGTCAGAAGGATAGGCCGGAACCGAGCGACACAAGCATCCAGCATCGCTTGATACGCCCCGACACCTTTATCCCGTAATCGATTCACGTAATCGATCAGAACGAGGTTATCATTCACCGCGACACCCCCGGCCGCAAACAGACCAAAGAGCGAGAACATGCCAAAAGGAACCCCGGTAATAATATTACCGAAAATCATACCGACCAGAGCAAAAGGCAGCGCGACCATAATCAAGAGCGGCTGGGCGTAAGAACGGAAAGCAATCGCTAGCAAAACATACATGAGGAAAAGAATGACTACCCCAGACGTTTTAAGTTCTGTCACCAAATTGGACTGAATTTCATCATCGCCGACATTGATCCGGGTCACGCGAGGATTGCGACGCTCCCAATCCGGGAAGAAATTTTCTTTCATATCTTTTTTAATTTCAGCGACTTCCGTTTGTTCGCCCCGAACGCGTCCGCCTGTATAGGTTACTTGCTTCCTGTCCCGACGCTGAATGCGTCCCACACCGTCAGCAAAAGTCACATCGGCGACAGAGAAAAGTGGGACTTCGACGCCGTTGGCGGCGCGAATACGTAAGTTTTGAAGACTGTCTATACTTTCCCGTGCGGCTTCAGGGTAGCGCACCATAACGCGTACATCTTCTCCATTACGCGGAAGACGTTGGACTTCACGACCGTAAAAAGCTTCCCGCACCTGGCGGGTCACGTCTTGTAGCGTGATACCCAGCGTTTCAGACCCCGGCTTTAGCGTGAACTGAATTTCACGGGCAGAACTTTCCAATCCGTCCCAAGCACTTGGCACTTGAGCGTAACTTTCAATCTGTTCTTTGATCTCTTTGATGGCAGTTTCCAGCGCTTCAGGGTTGGAAGACGCGACGCCGTAATAAAGCCCGCCGCCGTTATCGCCGCCGCCTTCGGTGATGCCGTAATTCACCCGATAGGCATCCGGAACAGGACCGACATATTGTTCTAGTTTATCGGCAATCATTTTGGTAGAAACGCCGGGTCTTTCCGGATTTAATCCCAAATAGCCTTCTACTCTATTCCCTTCAGCAATCGTCGCCGGTTTCGTAATAAGATCCCAGTCAATTTCGAAATCGCTATTTGTATTTTCGTTCAATTCAGAAATGCCGGCATCAAGCTGATCGCGCACCTGATTGAGACGCTCAAACGTTGTGCCTTCGGGGAATCGGGCCGAAAACTGAATCATATCCGCTTCGACTTCTGGCAGAAAAGCAACCGGGGCGACGCCTGTGAATAGAAGGGACATGGCCATGACAAACAGACCAATAAAGGCAGACACCGTCACATAACGCCAGTGGATGAGTTGCGCGATAATCGGGCGGAAAACCTTCAGTGCAAACGTATTAAGGCTGTCCGCAATTCTTGTCTGGAATCGCAACAAACGGTTCTTGCTAGACTTAACATGTTTCATATGCCGCAAATGGGCTGGAAGGATGAAGAAGGCATCTATCAAAGAGAAAGTCAGCACCGCTATGACTACCAGACTGATCTGGCCTGTAATGGCACGGATTGGCCCGGAGAAGAGCATGAAAGGCACAAACATCATGATGGTTGTGATAACCGCAAAGAAAACGGGTTTAACGACCATATTCGTTCCGGCAATGGCCCCGCGTTGACCAGGAATACCGTTCTCCACATGGAAGTGAATCGATTCCCCCACAACAATCGCATCATCGACGACGATCCCGATCACCAGAAGGAAGGCAAACAGGCTGATCATATTCAAAGTAATGCCAAGAGACGGCGCAATCGCCAAGGCTCCGGCGAAAGCTCCTGCAATTCCCACAGTGACCCAAAACGCGACGGTGGGACGTAGGAAAAGCATCAAAGTAATTAAAACAAGAACCATTCCCTGAATGGCATTTTTCCCAATTAATTCCATCCGGCTGTCAAACATGTCAGATCCATCAAAATGAATCTCGAAATGCAAATTAGGCGGCAATTTGTCATTTATATCTTTTTCAAATTCGCGAATAGCTTTGCCGGATTCTGTGATATCCATTGTGTCCGGAGAAGAGACTTGAAAAATAGCCGTCTCTTGCCCTTTGAACCGGGCATCAAATTTTTGATTTTCAAATCCGTCAATAACATTGGCGATATCGCGTACACGCACTGTGCCGCCTTCTGCCGTTTGACGGACAATTATGTTTTCAAAGTCTGTTTGGGAGTTGGCCAAACTACGGGCTCGTAATTGCAAATTCCCTCCGGTGGTCTCCACTGTTCCGGCAGATAGGTTGACGGAGGAACCTGAAATGGCTTGAGACACCTGAGTGAAAGTAAGGTTATAACGCAGCAAAGCGTCTTCAGACACTTCAATTGTGACTTGTTCGGGAATTTTTGAAACTTGTTGTGTCAGTTGCAAGCCGGGCAATTTCGTTAATTGCTGTCGGAGCTCAGTAGCCTCTCTTTGCAAGGTCAACCGATCTATATTTCCGTAAAGTACCAGGTACATAATATCTGCACGGGCATCCCATCGGAAAATTTGAGGGCGGAAAGCATCCGGCGGCAGGTTCTGAACGCCGTCAACGCGGGCTTTCACCTGATCCAGCATTTTTTCGTAATCGACATTGAGCTTCGTACGGACATTGATACTACCGCTACCTTCACGTGCGGTACTTTCTATGTAATCAATACCGTCGAGGCCATCAATTGCCTCTTCCAATCGCACAACGAGTTGCTGTTCGACATCGCGTGGGCTGGCACCGGGCCATGAGACGCTTACAGTCATCCCGTTAATGGTGGTTTGCGGAATAAATTCACGCTCAAACGACATATAGCCGTAAGCACCGGCCGCCATCATCACGATCATCATAAGGTTCGCCGCAACAGGGTTGCGGACAAACCAAGCGACTAACTGTCTCATTCTGAATCTCCGGAGGTTTCAGAGGTGGAGTTAGAACTATCAGTTTTTCCGCCGGCCGTCTTATCACTCTCTTGTGTGTCGTCGGAGTCAGCGTCTTTTTTCTTTTTTTCTTTTTTCGCCTTGCCTTCTTTCATCCAGTCCGGCTTGGGAGGATCGACTATAACGGTTTTTGGATCATTGATATCCAACACCTTCAGAGGGGTTGCGATGCGCGAACGCTCCAGCGGAGAAACCACCACCAACTCTCCGGGCTTAACACCGGAAGTAATAATGGCTCGCTCGGCGTCACTGTCAGCAACCGTTGCGATCCGCACTTCCGCATTACCCTGCTCGTCGACAACATAAACTTCATTTTGCGGGCGTAGACCGTCACGTGACAAGACAATGACGTCTTTCAACTTTTTGCCCTCGATAACGGCATTGACAAATAGACCCGGCGCCAAAGGGACCCCATTTTGTGACGCCCCTTGACCGTAAGGGTCAAAGACTTCCACAATCGCAAAAAGCGCCCGGGACTGGACATCATAAGTCGACGCCGTGCGCATGATATAGCCGGTCCACTCTTGTATATCCCCACCAATATTAGTGCTGAGTTTGACTTTTGGCGCCGTCTCACGGCTTTCTGCATTAAACGCGATCGGCAGATCGACTTTGGCCAAATCCGCATTCGTCAGAGGTATACGAACTTCGACAATATTGGTCGAAAATATACGGCCCAGAGGAGAGCCCGGAGAAACAAATTGCCCGACATCAGATGATTTCATCAAAACCCGACCATCAAAGGGCGCCCGAACATTTGTCCGCCCCAATTGCAAATCAGCTGCTTGCATATCAGCTTGCGCCGCTAGGAGGGTCGCTTCAGCTTCTTGACGTTGCGGAACCCGCATAGCTAAAGCACTCGGCTCCCCGCGACCTAATTCCTCAAAATCACTTTTTGCAATTTCGCCTTCAGCTTTTTCACGGGTCAGGGCCTGCTCAGCCTGAGCAATCGTTGCCTGAGCGCGAATTTTTGCGACTTTATAATTACTATCGTCAATCCGGATCAGGGTTTCCCCCTTTTTGAAAAACCCGCCTTCAATAAAATTAGGAGAGACATAAACGATTTTGCCGCCCACTTCCGGAACCAGATCAATTTCCGTCAACGGACGCACTTCGCCCTGTGTGTTAACTGTCAAAGTCACGTCTTCCTGATATGCCCGCGCGCCCATGACGGCGAGCGTGTTAAAGGTGCGTTCCTTTTCTTCAGGCTTTGAATTCAGCTTGATAATAATGAATGTTAGTAAAAAAAGAGCGACCAAAACGAGCAAGGAAAAAACAATCGTCCGGAACTTTGGATACTTCTCTTCTTGTCCGACGGTCTCGGCAGAATATGGCTGTGTCATTATTTAACCTAATTTTCGTTTTGAGCGGTCTGAACTAGAGCAGTTTCTGCCCCATAAAGTCCGCCGCCCATTGCAACATGCATACGCACGCGATTATTAAAGCGTTCAGATCGCGCGCTGATCAACTGCCCTTCTGCCGATAAACGCCGGGATTGGGCATCCAATAGCTGCAAAATAGTTGCCAATCCTTCAATATACCGCGATTCGAGCCTATCTTCCGCTTTTTGCGCTTCTTCAACTGAAACACGCAGAGCGGCTTCGCGTTCACCTAAACGCTTCTCTGCATCTATAGCGTTTTCAACTTCTCTGTAAGCTTGCAATACAGTTTCGACATAGCTTTCAACTTGAGACCTGAGCTGTGCTTCCTGCCCGTCTATCTGGGCCCTCAATCGACCCCCCTGAAATATCGGAGCCGTTAGTTGGGCCGTCAAACGAAAAGCAATGTCAGTAAAATCAAGCGCGTCTGCCAAGCTCAAGGCCTGCTCGGACGCCCCGCCGGAGAAGTTCAAGCTTGGATAAAGCGCTTTCTTCGCGACATCGACATCCAGTCCGGCCTGCGCGATGCGGCGCTCGGCCGCCAGAATATCAGGACGCCGGTTTAAAAGAAATGCCGGGTCCGCCAGACCTTGCAGCACGGGTAAGGCGGGAAGGTTTTTTGGCACTGTTAGTTTAGTATCCGGATAGTCCCGCAGAAGGATTTTTAAATTTCTAATTTGGGCGTCACGGTTCTGCAGGCGCGTTGCTTGCAAAGCTTCGGCATTCGCCACAGCGGAACGCGCCAGACGCACATCAGATGATCCGGTAATGCCGCTCTCAAACCGTCTGAGTGTCAGACGTTGGGCGCGTTTTTGTGTCTCAATTTCCCGTTCGGATAAATCCACAAGCAAATTACTCTGTATAATATTGAACCAGAGTTGTGAAACCTGGCCTGCAATCGAAACCCGGAGCGCGGCCAAATCCGCAGAACTGGCGGCAGCAGCGGCTTCTGCCGATCCGACTTGATCTCTGATTCGGCCAAATAAATCCGCTTCCCAACTGGCATTCAGGCCGATGTCATAGCTGGTCTGCCCTGCGAGAAACCCTGTCCCCCCTTCACTCCGGGTCGCCTGAGAGCTGGCGCCTAAAGTTGGGAAAAGGCCGGCCCGGCTGTTTTTGATTCTGGATAGCACGACGTCAAGCTGAGCCCGACTACGGCCAATTGTTGGATTTTCCAGCAAGGCTTCGTCGACCAGATCCACCAAAGACTGGTTTTGAAAACTGGCGACCCAATCTGCATTGGGAAGCGCGTCCGGGGCGGGTTCAACCCAATCCGGTTCGACGGGAACGGTCGATTTGGCTTCGACCACCGTGGCATCCGGCCCGAGACCCCGCAGGGTTTGACAAGCGGACAGGGATAACACCGCAGCGCTCAGCATGAAAGTGCTGGACAAAGCGTTCAATTTCAAATTTTTCCTAATTGACGGCATAGTAACTCCTTGAAATCTGTCATTGGCGAAATATATACCGAAAGTCAATGAAGTATTATCGAAAAACAATAATTTTTTGCTGTTTTTCTAAATTGTGACGCCCTTAGCGGAGTGCCCCGTCTTGTGCAATTAAGAAAGCTCAATTTTTAGGTCATAAATTTGTTAGAATTGACGCAGAGAGCTGAGCCTGATTAAAGACCTTTTCCTTAGCCAGGATTGCTTTACGGACTCTTATTAGATGACGTCTTACCCAGAATACGGCCTGCTCACCTGTCTGGGCATTCTCATACTTTTGATTATGGGTGTTGTCGTCGACGCCCCCGTTTTAACGTCCGTCATCTTGATGACCACCTTCACCCTATTGGCCTATGGTCTATATCGACTTAGTCGGAGAAGAACCGAAAGAGCCGAAAGCCTTTACGGTCAGGCCCGTCGCGCCCAACGGCACATTGACAGCTGGATGACGGTCATTGACGCCCTCCCCATTGCTTGCGCCCTGATTGACAGCGACCGACGCGTTGTCCATGCCAATGACCGCGCGCAGGAATTAGCCACGATTGATAAAATTGGTTTACCTCTCACCAGCTACCTTCGGGACCCCGCCATTTCTAAAGCGCTGACAAAAGCCCAAGCGGGATATTCTACGGAAGCGATTGAGATACACAAACTCACCCCGAATGAACGCTTTCTTCGCGTTAAGCTGACCAAAGCCAGCCTTATCCGCCCCAGTAACGGCCAGAGCTATCTCATGGCTATTTTTTATGACGTCACAGAAGACCGTCTCAGTCAGATTCAAAAGGCCGATTTTCTGGCCAATGCCTCACATGAACTGAAAACACCCATTGCGTCCCTGATGGGTTATATTGAAACCCTTCGCCACCACGCGAAAGAAGATCCTGAAGCTCAGGAAAAATTCTTGGGGATCATGCAATCACAAGCGGAGCGTATGGTTCGCCTGATTGATGATTTACTTTCCCTGCGTAAGATCGAACAAAATGAGCATATCGCCCCCGAAGAAACCTCAGATTTAAACCAGTCCATAAAAGCCGCTATGGAAGTGGTGAAACCCCTAGCGGATAAGCGCGGTGTAACCCTGAAGTTCACAACAAACGGCCCCGCTCCGGCGCGAACCAATGCCGATGAGTCCGTACAGCTTTTTCTGAATTTAATAGACAATGCCGTAAAATTCACACCGCCGGGAAAATCGGTTAAAATTAAACTCCAATCCGTGCCGGACTGGTCTTCGGCACTTGCCTTTCGCGACAGCTCGCTCACCGCTTCTCAGCCCAGCCGACGAATTGCAGAAATGACCAAACCCCTCCGCACACAAGGCGCTTGGCAGGTTCAAATACGCGATCTTGGCCCCGGATTTTCTCGGGAGCATTTGCCGCGCATCGGCGAGCGTTTCTACCGCATCGCCGGGGATCTCTCGTCGAAAGAGAAAGGCACAGGTCTCGGACTGGCCATTGTCAAACATATCGTCATCCGCCACCGTGCGGGACTTTATATTCGGAGTGCTTTAGGAAAAGGGACGGAGTTTACCGTGGTTTTTCCGCATATAGAGACAGCCGGGGAACACACTGAAAACTAAACGTGCAAGCCGTACAATCCTGCGTGTCACAGACATGTCGTCACAGCGTCATAAAACTGCTACAAAAGCGACATAGAGCGGGCTTGTAGGGAGCGGGTTTGCAGGAGAAATTTTATGTCAGCTTTAGCCGACCACATCGTCAGCGGATATGATGCAGATTTAAATGCGCTGAACGCGCAAATTTCCGAAATGGGTAGCCTGACGGAAACCATGCTTTCCGATGTTATCCACTCACTTAAAAAACGTGATAATGAATTGGCAGAAGCCGTCATTAAGAAAGACAGTCAGGTCAATCGCCTTCAAAGAGAGGTGGATGAAAACGCCATGCGGGTTTTGGCGCTGCGTCACCCTATGGCTTCAGACCTTCGGCGGGTTATTGGGGCTGTGCGGGTGGCGAATGACCTCGAACGCGTCGGAGACTTGTCCGAAGGCGTCGCCAAACGTACCTTATCCCTAAACGAAGTGGACCGTATCAGCCATGCCAAGGGTGTGGCGCGTATGGGGAAAATGGTGAAAGCCCAATTGTCGCAAGCGCTCGATGCCCTTCTCCGTGAAGACGCTGACCTTGCCGTCCAAGTCTGGTTGTCAGATGAAGATGTCGATGAAATGTATAATTCCATTTTCCGGGAATTACTGACCTATATGATGGGCGATCCCCGAACGATTACGGCCTGTGCCTCGCTCTTGTTTGTCGCAAAGAATCTTGAGCGGATCGGCGATCATGCCACGAATATCTGTGAAGCCATTTATTTTACTGTAAACGGCACGCAATTAATTTTGGACACGCGTGTTCTCAAAGCCAGAAAGGCGGGGAAGTAATTTCCCCAAATCCTCCCTATGAAACCTTTTGTACTCATCGTCGAAGACGAAGACGCCCTCTCCACTCTTCTGGAATATAATTTTTCCAAAGAAGGTTATGAGACGGCCATTGCTGAGGACGGAGAAGAAGCCCTTCTGATGGCAGAAGAGCGTTCCCCCGATCTCATTCTATTAGACTGGATGCTGCCGAAACTCTCCGGCGTAGAAGTCTGCAGACGATTGCGTCGCCGCAAAGAAACGGCCAGCACACCCATCATTATGTTAACCGCCCGCGGCGACGAAACCGATAAGGTCACAGGGCTGGATTACGGGGCAGATGATTATCTGGTGAAACCTTTTTCCATGCCCGAACTCTTCGCCCGGACGCGCTCATTGTTACGACGCGCTAAACCCTCGCTGCTTCAGGACATTATCACCCAGGGCGATATTGAAGTCGATATGCAGGCCTTTCGCGTCAAACGCGGTGACATCACCGTGCACCTTGGCCCAACAGAGTTTCGATTACTGGAACATTTCATTAAAAACCCGGGTCGGGTTTATTCCCGCGAACAGCTCTTGGACGCGGTTTGGGGCCGTGATGTCTATGTCGAAGCCCGTACAGTGGATGTGCATATCGGCCGCCTTAGAAAGGCCCTCGGTGCGCCGCAAAAACCGGATCCAATCCGCACCGTCCGCTCTGCCGGATACGCCTTTGAGCCAAAAATGGCCTGATCCACTCACTAAAAAAAGACCGCCTATAGCGGCCTTTTTAGAGACGTTATCTAAGTTTTATAAAACATCCAAAATGGCTTTGGCGAGCCGGGGGATGTTGTTTTTATTGGCACCGGCAATGTTAATGCGTCCGGAATTTGTCATGTAAATCGAATATTTCTCCCGCAGGGCTTCAGCCTGTTCTTGGGAGAGCGGCAGCGTTGAAAACATGCCGTTCTGGTTTTTGACAGCCGCCGCTATTGTTTCCGCGCCCTGTACGGAAAGCGCCTCAGAGAGCTGTTTGCGCAAATCAATCATCCGAAGACGCATCTCATCCAATTCGTCCATCCACATTTTGCGAAGTGTTTTATCCCCCAGGATACGGACCACGAGAGCGGCGCCATGATCAGGCGGCATGGAAATAATTTTCCGCTGAATTGACCCTAGCTGGCTTTGAGCAATTTTGGCGGTCTCCGCATTTTTTGCGACCACAACGATAAGACCGACCCGTTCGCGGTAAAGACCGAAATTCTTAGAACAACTCGCGGCGACCAGAGCTTCCGGACAGACTTCCAAAACCTTGCGGAGGCCGTAAACATCATCTTCCATGCCGCGCCCGAGACCGAAATAGGCCAGATCCACATAGGGAATCAAAGAGTTGTTTTTCAGAAATTCAGCTAGAATATCCCATTGCGCATGCGTTAAATCCGCTCCGGTCGGATTATGACAACAGCCATGCAAAAGCACGACGTCGCCAGGCTTGGCCTTGTCCCGCAAATGATCGAGCATATCGTGAAAATCAACGCCTAGCGTTTCGCGGTTATAATAGGGATAATATTCCATTTTAAGACCAGCAGAGCTAATAAGCGGAATATGATTGGCCCAAGTCGGCGTGCTCACCCAAACGGTTGTATCCGGGGCGGCGGATTTGAGAATTTCTGCGCCAATCCGTAGCGCGCCGGACCCCCCGGCAGTCTGCGATGTGGCGATACGGTTTTCCGTGATAACCGGATTTTTCTCCCCGAACATCATCTCGCACATAGCTTGGCGGAAATCAGGGCGGCCCACAGTCGAGACATAGGTCTTGGTCTTTTCTTCTTTCCACCAGAGCTTCTCCGCCTCTTTAACGGCCTTCATCACACGGGTTTCTCCGGCGTCGTCCTTATAAACCCCCACACCCAAATCAATTTTATCTGGATTTTTATCGGCTTTGCAGGCTTCCATCAGAGCAATAATGGCGTCAGGTGGGCGGGGTACGAGATATTCAAACATTTTGTATTCCAACTTGCTGAAAATTGAAGCGTCACGGCTTTCAGGAGGGCTATATCAGGGACAAAGGATTTTTAAAGCATCCAAAGGGCAATTTACTCCCAGAAATCGCATTTTTTTGTTTGGCATGGGTCAATTCCCTCGCCTATGGTCGCCAAAATTTAAAGGGACCCCGAAATGGGGCTGGGAGATAAAATGACATTTGGAGAAATTCTAGACTTCATCAATTCGCAAGTCTGGGGCTGGCCCATGCTAGGTTTATTGTTACTGACGGGCGTTTACATGACCTTTGGTCTGCGCCTTTTGTCTGTCATAAGAATTCCTTACGCCTTCAAACAGCTTTTTAAAAAACGAGAGGGAAACGAAGACGAAGGAGATGTGTCTCCTTTTGCCGCTTTGATGACGGCGCTTTCCTCAACTATCGGCACAGGTAACATTGCCGGCGTTGCCGCCGCTATCGCGATTGGCGGCCCCGGGGCCGTTTTCTGGATGTGGATGACTGCGATTGTCGGCACCGCGACGAAATTCTCCGAAGGAGTCCTCGCGGTACGGTACCGCGAGATTGATAAAAACGGAAACAGACAAGGCGGTCCGATGTATTATATCAAAAATGGTCTGGGGCCGAAATGGAAATGGCTCGCCTATACATTTGCCTTTTTTGGGTTTTTTGCCGCCCTTGGAACCGGAGCCTCCATTCAATCCAACTCTGTCGCCGATGCCTTGAAAAGCACATATAATCTCAGCCCATGGATTACGGCGACCTTTATCGCCGGCGGCGCAGCAGCCGTTATTATCGGCGGGATCAAACGCATCGGGGTTGTCGCCTCATCCGTCGTCCCCGTCATGGCAGGCCTTTATATCCTCGCCGGTATCACCGTTATTATTCTTCACGCGAATGCCATTCCCGAAGCTTTTGGACGCATCTTCGCCGGGGCTTTTGGTATGCAAAGCGCAGGAACCGGTATTTCGGTCGGTCTATTGGTTCTGGCCATGCAAAAAGGGGTTGCCCGGGGTATCTTCTCGAATGAGGCGGGGCAGGGCTCTGCACCGATTGCCCACGCCGCCGCGCGGAATAATGATCCCGTCAACCAAGGCATTATTGCCATGTTGGGCACGATTATTGATACACTCATTGTGTGTACGATTACCGCAATGGTCATTCTGACATCAGGCGTGATCGAACCCCATTGTATCGCAAGTCTCGATAATTTTGAAACGCTGATGACGGGCCAACAACCTCTCGGCTGTGATACGGGTGCGCCTCTGACGGCGGCCGCTTTCGATTCCAGCTTGTTTGGTTGGGGCGGTCATATTGTGGCGCTTGGGCTAACGGTCTTTGCCTTTACGACCATTCTCGGTTGGAGCTATTACGGCGAACGCTGTTCGGCCTTTCTCTTCACTGAAAAATCCATTCCGTATTATCGGGTTACGTGGATTATTGTGGTGTTTTTCTCTGCCGCGGCCATTGCCTTGCAGGATCAGGTCGGAAACATCGTGAATCTGTTCTGGCTCATGGCCGACACATTGACGGGTCTAATGGCCGCGCCGAACTTGATCGGGATTATCCTTCTGTCTCCGGTGGTCTTCAAATTGGCGAAAGAATATTTCGACAAAGAAAAGACAGCAAAAGATGGTCTCGTCGATCAGGAAGACCTGCCTTAACTTTGGGCAAATTTAAACTTTGGAACCCCGGCCCTGCGTCGGGGTTTTTTGTTTGGTAAAGCTCTTAAAGACTCGTGACAGCACCACATTCAAACACAGACTCAATCGTACAGTTTTGTTCCAAGACACGAGCTTTCTGCAAGGCCTCACTATCGAGTCTCTGTCTTAAATCATGGGCTATGCGCTCAAACTCGCCATTTTTATCTGCGAGTAATTGAATAAAATAATATTTTCCGGCGTCATCAATCGTCCAAATTTCACCCGCCTCAGCTTTTCTTAGCAAGCGCAGAATAGAGTCCTTGTAACCTTGTTGCACATATCTTTCCGTCCAAACCTTCTCCGCTATACGGGCTTCTATTTTATTTTCTTCATAAGAAAAGTCATATCCTTCAGCATCTTTTACGGCAGGCGGATAACCCATCTCAGCAGCTGTCTTGAGGTAATAATTGGCTATACCCGTATTTCTCTCGACACCATTCCCCTTAATATAGAGATTGTAGAGCGAATACATGGCCACCGGGTTTTCTTCGGTCACGGCCTGTTTCAACGCGTTAACATATGGATGGAAGCTCTCCAAAGAGCCTCGCATGACAAAACTATTTTCCAGTTTGAATGAGGATATTTCGTGACCGTCCAGCGCTGCTTTTGTCCAAAGTGTAATACAATGATCCGTATCTCTGGTAAGCGTTTCGCCAGAACAATATTCCTCTGCTAATTTGAACATTCCGTCGTGATTTCCATCCCCGGAAAGTCCCAAAAGATAGGATTCTCCCTTTTTAATATCGGCAGGCTTCCCTGATTTAAGTAAACGCTGAGCAAGATAGTATTGGGCAGAAGGATAGCCATTTTCCGCTGAGCGTTCCATTAAGAGGAGCGCTTCTTTGGAAATTATTCCTTCGTTTGCGGTTAAAAGATTGAAAGCACGATAGTAGTCAAATTCTGGGTATTGAAATTCTGTCAACCGAGAGACTATTTCTTCTCGCTCTTTAATATCAAATATTGCGCCCTGATCCTCATCAAATAGAAAGACAAGCAGCATGCCTGCCTTCAAATCATTCTTTTCATAAGCCGCCTGAAGATAGGGTTTTGCGAGGTAAAGATTTTGTTTCAGATAAAGCCCGAATAAAAGACGCCGACCCATCTCTCTCTGCGCTCCAGCATGGCCCTTTTCTGTTGCACTTATTAGATGCTCAATCATGACTTTTGAATCGTTATAAGGCTCGAGTTCCCTGTCAAAAGCGAGATACCTAAGCCAGTCAGCCCGAATAGGGGCGATATCATCGAGATGTCTCAAAGTGCTTTCAAAAGCTTTGAAATCCTGGGGAATAGACGGTTTTCCAAGTAAATAGGCTAGCCCGACATTATGAACTGCCGCTGGATTGTCATTCATTTCCTGCATGTTGCAGATGTCGGTCCAGACAAAAGCCTGTTCCGAAATATAACAATATAAAACCCGGTCGACAGCATCACCGTTCAGAGCCACAGGATAGATC
>Ga0115567_10003259_pt1 | contig 16013 bp, 12 predicted proteins | sample COGITO_mtgs_1204_2_FD_88679 | JGI IMG/M metagenome (GOLD analysis project Ga0115567, IMG submission 88679) | Pelagic marine microbial communities from North Sea - COGITO_mtgs_120412 | ecosystem: Environmental > Aquatic > Marine > Epipelagic | place: Germany:Helgoland, sampling site Kabeltonne... | reverse complement strand
TGCCTTCGCAAGAAAGACGCTTGGTGGTGCGTCCGGAATGGAAGTGATGCAGAAATGTACTAGAGCCAAACATCTGTATCTTGACCACCTATAACCGCCATGATCTCAATGGTACTTTGTTTTACTCGATAGTAAATAACATCAGAACGATGCGGGCAACCTCGATACCCTTGTCTAACACTATCAACTGACTGATATATTAAGGGCGATTCTGAAATTTTAAGAAAGGCTTCAAAGAAGCTGTGAAAATATTCATCAGCTTGCCCTTCACCAAACTCCTTATATCCATATTCGTAGATTCTACGCAAATCTTCTTTTGCTTCGTCCGTTAAGCTATAGTTAGGCATTTACTTTATAAGGTCCGCTTTAAACTCGGCGAGAATTTCATCTGGTGACTGTGATACAAAGCTGCTTTTTTCTGCCTTTAACAGCTTTTGATTGATGAATTCAGCTCGCCTCGCACGTCTTATAAGATCATTAATTAATTCGCTCTTATTCGCATAGTCACCGATACTTTCAACATGAGAGTTTAGCCAACTGTTATTGCTTTCTGTCAATGTTACACTTTGTCTTGGCATTTCTTATTCTCCATAGATAACCTGGTGCGATATTACATCAGACGTATATAGTTTTCAACGAATGATAATGCGGGGTTGTTAATAAAGGAAATATGCAACTGACCGGTTGTTTTGACTGAATGTCCGCAAAGGAATTACAGGCGACAGTCATTAGGTTGTGTTCAAAAGCTGCAATGTCCCCGCAAACTAACCAAAAGCTAAAAAAAGATCCGTCGGCAATCTTGGGCGTTGGAGACGACTCATTGCTTATCGCTTTGAGCGAGCCGATTCAATTATTATTTAGAGCTCTCTAATAATTCAGTTCATTAAGTATGAGATAAGTTACGCGCTAATTCACAAAACATGAGATTAATTTAGAACAGGCTTGATCTCAAAACCACTGGACTAGGCCTAAGTATAATACTCCATCATTTCAACTTATTTGAGACTCGATAAAAATATCCTATGTGCCTAGCGCCTACTTCAATAATTGCACCCATTTCTAGTGAATTATGCCAAAAGGTTATTCCTCTGCTTCAATCAGTACCTTATAAGAAATACTACAAGCGCATAGCCAATGGACTCGACCACTTCAAAAGGGCTTATAAAAGCTTCATTGCATCAAGAGCAAATACGCTATATGCTTAAGTTATTATTTTGGTTTGTGTTGCCTTGTCGAAAGTGATTTTAGCTAGACTTTACTCAAATCAGCGGACAGCAAAAGGAATTTTTGCGTTGTCTTACATCATTGCATTTAACTAAATAACGACGAGTTTTCAATCAATGCATGTCTTTCGATTTTCTGTATTTAAGTACTTCTCTTTATACTTGTTACTAAGTTATTCTGTCAGTCTATTTGCCGAAGATATTGTGCGAGCAGGAACGGTTGACTTTATTGGCGATGCCACAACCCACTACAGTCATGCACAGAATCTTTTTCGCAAGAATGGAATTGAGGTTGAGCTAGTTCACCACCACGCTGGATTTCAGATTCTAGAAAAAATTTCAAAAGGCGAACTCGACATTGGTGGTGTTGCGCCCACGCCTCTTATTATGAGTATTTTGGGTCTTAATAACATTGACGCAAATTTTGTTATTGTTGGGCGAATAAGTGAGTCTACTAACGTAAATCATTTAGTGGTCGCGAACCACACACACTTTTCGAGTTTAAAAAGCCTACAAGGTAAACGAATTGGCATTACAAAAGGCACTGACTCTGAGTTCTTCTGGCATAACTTTACATCTGCATACGAACTTAACGAACACGATTTTGATTTTGTTGATATCCCCGTTCCTGAAATGGCGGCGGCAATTAAAAATGAATCTGTAGACGCGGTGGTTAGCTGGTCTCCCTATCATGTGGCGGCGCTTGAAGCGACCAAAGGCAAAGGAAAGTTGTACGGAAGCAACGCTTTCTATACATCAAATTGGCTTTTAGTCGTCCGGCCTGAGTTTTTAGCACAATTTCCTGAAAAAGTTGTAGCTTATATGTCAGCACTGAATGAAGCAGAAAATATATTGTCTGAAGATCCAATGCGTGTTGCAAAAGCGCACAGTATTGCGCTTGGGACGTCTGCAGAGAATCTGATCGAAAAATATCGAGATGTATACTTTGAATTGAGTATGTCTGAATCACTTATACTTAACCTAAGCTTACAGGCACGCTGGCTCAAACAGCGACATGCCTTAACAGGAAATGAAATAGACGTGAGAGCGTTTTTTAATTCTGAGCCGCTTACAAAAGTGAAGCCTAATGCAGTGACCTTATTGGAATGAGAGTATCGGCGAAACATCTAGGACTTGCGACCATCGTAATCGCAATTCTCGGCGTTTGCCTGATGTTAGCGCTCTCTACCTCAATGCTCCACTCCACAAAAGTACGTCAGGCGAAAAGTAACGCGATAAATAGTATCAGCACACAAATTAGCAATATGACTACGTCGTTGGCGATGTCTGATTTGTCATCTCCAGACTATTACCCAAGACTATTCAAAGGTTCGGAATCAGTACTGGCAAGATCAATACGTTTAGCTAATCAACAAGACCTTGGCAACCTTGGACGTTTACTTCAAAGCGTTGAAGGGAACTTTAAAGCATTGGAAAAACAATATAATCGGAATCCTAACGCTTCGTTCTTTACTAATTTACGATCACAAATTCTGCTTCAGTTAAGTCGAATTTTTGAAGAAGCAAATCGCTTAGCTAACGACAACTACACACACCAAAATCAGACGAGTGAAAATTATCTTGTATTGATATCCACAATCGGTCTGTGTTTGTTTGTCGCTATGATAACAAGCGCAATGTTTTATCTTAAGTGTTTTTTGAATCCCGTCACGCTTTTGGCCAAGCAACTCAAAGACTATGATGGTAAATCATTAAAACTGAATAGTACTTTAAAAGTCACCGAGCTTGAGGGTATGTTAGAAGTATTGAACAAATCTCAAAAGACATTGATGTACAACGCCACACACGATGATTTGACGGGACTGCACAACCGCGCCTATTTTAAAAAAGCCTTGGCGAAAGAAATACAAAAAAATAAAGCAGAAGACACCTGTACCGTGCTTATCTATATGGATATCGACAACTTCAAACAGGTGAATGACAGCTTGGGACATTTGCATGGTGATTCTCTTCTCAAAGAGTTTGCCATCAGGCTTACGTCGCTAGCAGAAAAAGATTGCGTCGCAAGACTAGGTGGCGATGAATTTACATTGCTAGTTAGGTCGGTAGCCCAAGACCAAGCAAATGCCGAAGCCCTGCGCATGGTTACAAAAATTCAGCAACTCCAGCAACAGCCTTTTGATGTTCATAACCATTCATTAAATGTAAGCGCGAGTATGGGTCTATTAATTATTCCCCATTATGGCGATGACATCGACATTGCGATGCGCAATGTCGACAGCGCTCTGTATGAAGCAAAACGCAATGGAAAGGCAACTTATGCATTTTATGAGCCTCGCTTAACTGAAGAAGCAGACAGAGTTTTAAAACTTGAAAATGAAATTGAAAATGCTATCAGTAGTGATGAGTTCGTTCTGCATTACCAGCCGCAAGTTAATGTAAAGTCAAACACTATAGAAGGGCTTGAGGCTTTAATACGGTGGCAGCATCCAGAGCGTGGCTTAATAGGGCCCTATGAGTTTATTCCAATTGCAGAGCGCAGTTTGCTTATTCATCAACTTGGACTTTGGGTCATTCGCAAAGCGTTTGCGCAATGTGAGGTTTTGCGGAAAACTTGGGAGCATGTACCAAAAATTTCAATAAATATTGACTCTCGTCAACTTGAGCAGCCTGACATAATCGAAACCGTTGTTGCGTTGTTAGATAATTACGATGTACGCGCGGAAAACTTCACTTTTGAGCTGACTGAATCAACGTTCTTGCATCATAGCGATACCACCATTGCGACCATTTTGAAATTGCGAGAGTTAGGTTTTACCTTTGCACTTGATGACTTTGGCACCGGTTATTCTTGCTTGAGTTATATAAACCGATTGCCTGTAGATATAATCAAAATTGACAAAGAGTTTGTTGACTCGATCATACTAGATGAGCTTAACACGTCTGCGTTAGACGCTATTATTGTTTTGGCTGCCGGTCTTAGCATCAAATTGATTGGTGAAGGGGTTGAAGAAAAGTCTCAGCTAGATTATTTACAATCCAAAGGCTGCTATATTATTCAAGGCTATTATTTCAGCAAGCCAGTTGCTATCGAAAATATGTCAGAACTTACGGCGCTACAACAAAGACTTAGCTTTGAAAATGGGGGCGCAAGTATGCACCCAGAAATTGAGGTAGAAAATATGACCACTATGAAACTAGAGACTGAAAACGCTCGCGACATTGTTGTTACGAGACGGTTTTCTGCACCCCCCGAGGCGCTCTATAGAGCGCATATAGACCCACAATTAATAAAAAAATGGATGTTAGGGCCTCCCGGGTGGTCTATGCCGGTATGCATTAACGAGGCGAGGGCCAAGGGTAAAATTCGGTATGAATGGAGCAATGGGAATGGCGGTGGTTTTTATCTTACAGGAGAATATATTGAGCTAGAACAAAATCGCCGATTAGTTCACGTTGAAAGAATGCACCTCCCAGAGCCGACGCCAGATAATCATATAGAAACACTATTCGAACCCGACGCTTCTGGCACATTAATGACTATACGAATGACCCTGCCCAGCGCTGAAGTGCGCTCTGCTATGCTCGAAAGTGGCATGCAACATGGAATGGAAGCGAGTTATGTAAATCTTGAGACTGTTCTAAATGCCCCAAAATAAAATGTTATTCTGCTTTCAATAAGGTTTGCTTAGGCCCTGAAGATTGATAATAAAGTGGCATATAAAATGCCAATTACCTTGGCCGTTGTGTCCAATATTACCGACATAGCTTTACCTGCCCAGTATACACAACCTAGGTCATTCTTGCGCAGGCAAGAACCCCCCAAAACAGGATAGATAATTAAATTAAATTAAACTAAATAAACTAATTATCTTTTTATAAAATGATACACCTTATTATAAGCCTACATTACCCGAACACTATGGGGAAAACTATGTGAATATTTGGCAAGTAACTGCGCTTTTGATGCAGTGTTTACAAGCTTAAGTCGTGTATTTCAGTCCTTGGTTTTATATTACGGTCGTTACGCGACGAGTCCTACTTAAGCTTGTCAGTATCAACGGGCAGTCTGAAACGCTACAATCACAGGCACTCTGGCGGCTTGCCAAGCTGGAAAGAAGCCACTAATAAAGCCGATAACGAGCGCCATACTTATTCCATTTACGAATAACTCAGGTGTGAGTTTAAAGCTGAATACCACTTGCGTAAAGCTGCCGCCTAAGGTTGAAGCACTTAAACCATCAAAAAATATGAATGCAGCTAAGGAGCCTACTATACTGCCAATTGCAGCCAAGGTCATGGCTTCTGCCATCGTGCCAATAAACGCCGAAATATGACTAAAACCAATTGCTCTTAGCGTGGCAATTTCCATAGCTCTGTCGGCCACCGAGGTGTACATAGTATTAAGTGCTCCTGCCAATGCTCCTAAGGCCATTACAGAACTAATAACCCAGCCAAACATAGCCATGTAACCTAAACTTTTGCCTTGCTCAGCAAAGTAGGCAGATTCACTTTGTACCTCATGCGTAAGGCGCGGCTCATTTTTCAAATAATCGCTAATTAGAGGCAAACTCATCGGTGTAGTCATTCTCGCGCGAACACTTTGAAAAGAACTACCACGGTTATACAGATTTTGAATGACCTTTGCGTCGGCCCACAACTCACTTTCAAACACATTACCGCCAGTGGAGAATACGCCTACTACCTTCCATTTATATTTGCCAAATCGAATTTCTTGACCTAAGTCAAAGCCTTCAAATTCTCGTAAGATACCCGCTCCCACTATAAGTTCATCGGTGCCGGGGCTGAACATTCTGCCCTCTAATAAAGTGAAGCCTTTACGCATAGTAACACCACGTTCACTTAGTCCCCGTAGTGGGATGTTGGCTTCACTCTGGGTCGATTTTTTAAGGCCATCTACAATGACGTAAAGTTCGGGTGATACAATGGGTCCTTGCTCGTCTCGTGCAATTCCGGGTGCGTTTTCAATTAAATTCACTTGGTCGCGCGAGGCCGAACTATTTAACTCCGCTGCAGAGCCGGTGCGCATGAACATGGCTACGTCGTCAGATCCAGCGCTTTGCATGGTGGCGTCAAAACCTTTCGCCATGGCTAAAAAGGCCAACAAAATCGCGACCACGACAGCACTGGCAAATACCATTGCTAAGCTCATCCATAATCGGCGCGGCAAACTTTGAATATTCATTTTAATTACCGCGGCGCTTTGTGATAATAATGTGCTCATGTTATCCCCTACTAAATGCGGAAACAATATTTAAACGCAAGGCTCTAATGGCCGGCGCAATGCCTGTGATTAAGCCCAGCACCAACATATATAAAAGCGCCTGAATCAAGACGTCTTGGTCTAAGCTTAAGTTAGGTAAAAAACGTGCCATTTGATCCGATGCACCTTTGATCAAAATATACGCTACAGCAATTCCCAATAAACCGCCTAAAAATGCTAACAAACACGATTCTACTAGCACCATTTTGAATATTCGACTTGACGTAAATCCTAAGGTTTTTAACACCGCAATTTCATTAGTTCGTTCACGAATAGCTAACACCATAGTATTGCCCACTACTATTAAAATGGTGAAAAAAGCCATAAATACCACGCCGAAAATAATCAAGCCGATATTGCCTATTTGATCAATAAACGCTTTTTTGAAAGCTTGCTCGGTACTGGTGTCGGTTTCGTTATTTGAATTGGCAAATTCAGCGTCTATCTCTTTTGCCACTTGCTCGTTAAGTGTTGCATCAACGGTTGTTAATATTAACCAGCCAATGCTGTCACCGCCCCAAGATTGGGTTTCATTAAAATATTTATAGTGAATTAGCACATAACTGGTGTCGACTTTTTCTTCGTTACCTTTGAAAATCCCGTCTATCTCCATTTCCCATGTTTGACCACCGGTTTTTTGAGAGAAGATATTTGATGATAAGGGAATCTTGTCGCCTACTTTCCAGTTATTTGCTTTAGCCATACGTTCGCCCACCAACATACCTGTTTGATTTCGATACCAACGTGCTAGTTGATCAGGCTCGACAACCAATTCAGGGTAAACGGTCATATAGCTCTCCGGGTCGACTGCAAATGTGACCACCTGATTTGTAGGTTCCTGATAATAACCACCAAACCAGTTTGCGTGCGTCACGTCCTGCACGCCTTCAATTGCTTTAACCTTATTAACATATGCAAAAGGCAGGGGATTTGTAAAACTAGTTTTGTGTACTACCACCAAACGATTATCAGCCGACATTTCAACGCCAGAATTAAGTGCCCCGCGTAAGGACATAACAGCACCAAAGATTAAAAATGCAATAAATATGGCAAAGGTAGTTAAAAACAACCGCATTTTCTTTCGGGTTAAATTTTTATAAATTAGGTAAAAGTCTTTCATGAGAGCAATTCCTCTTCTTTCACAAATTCACCCTTATTAAGATGCACGGTATGAGACGCATACTTTGCCGCAGAGGGGTCGTGTGTCACCATTACGATGGTTTTGCCAAACTCTCTATTTAGCAGTTGAAGCATTTCTAGTATTTCATCGGCGGTTTGTCGGTCCAAGTCGCCAGTGGGCTCATCGCATAGTAAGAATTTAGGATCAGATACAACTGCACGCGCAATAGCAACACGCTGCTGTTGACCACCCGACATTTCGCTTGGCATATGTTTAGCTCGGTCACTTAAGCCGACTAACTTTAGCGCAGTTTCTACTTGTGCTTTGCGCTGTGAGCTACTTAAATCAGTTAACAATAACGGCAGCTCAACATTTTTAGCCGCATTTAGCATAGGCATTAAATTATAGAACTGGAAAATAAAACCAATGTTATTGGCGCGCCATTTCGCTAATTGGCTTTCGCTTAAGTTATCAATGCGTTGGCCGTCAAAATTAATTTCTCCCGTACTTGGTTGGTCGACGCCGCCTAAGAGATTCAACAAAGTGGTTTTACCGGAACCGGATGGACCCATGATCGCCATGAAGTCCCCCTTTTTTATGTGCATATTTAGATTGTCAAATATGCTGATAGTTTCTTTTCCTTTGGTAAAACGCTTGGAAACATTGCTTAATTCAAACAGGTTTTCGCTAGTCATTTTCTTTTCCTTTTATCGACGTGATAACCGCGCCTTTATTCTTTTAAAAATCCAACTTTAACGCCCATTTCAGGCAATATTCGAGGGTCTTCAGAGTCAATTCTAATACGAACTTGTACCGTGGCTTTAGCCCTATCTGCAGTAGGAATTGTGGCAATTACCGACGCTGGAATAATCCAGTCGGGATACGCATCTAAACTTGCTTCTACTTTCTGATCGGGGTACACCCGACCAATAAAGGACTCGTTGACATCGACTTCAATTTCCAAAGAGCTCATATCAACAATGGTGCATATCCCGGTACGGGTAAAGCCACCGCCCGCTGAAGAAGGAGATACTATTTCGCCTGGCTGCGCGTTTTTCTGTGTCACCACTCCGCTAAAGGGTGCTCGTATTGTATGGTCGTCTAAACGCTCTTGCTGACGACGAACTTCAATTTTTGCCAACAACAAATCAGCATCAGCGCTTTCCAAATTGGCCAACATACTTTGCTGAGAGGCAAATGTACGACTGCGTTCTGCATCGCTTGAGTATGTGTTATCAAGCGTCCGTTTATAACTTAACTTCGCTTCGTCTAAATTTGCGACAATAGACCTTTTTCTAGCTTCTAAGCCAGCAATTTGACCCACCGCATAATCATAATTAACGCGTGCAATTGAATCGTCGAGTCGGGCAAGTATTTGACCTTGTTCTACCTTCATGCCTTCTTCAACATTGACTTCAATTATTAAACCCATGACTTCAGACGACACCGTTGCGGTTCGCCTAGCCGTAATATATCCAGAAGAATTTAAAATGCTAGAATTGTCAGTCACATTGTTTTTTGATGGCGCTCGTGATAAATCTGCAGATGTTGTTTTCACAGTTTCACTTTGATTGATGCTAGCCGATTTATTCACTTGAACGCCGCTTTGCTCAGGGACTAAAAACTCAAAGGTTAGCCATATCGTTAATGCGGCAGTTAGTGCAATAGACATGAGCAGTTGCCAGACTCTGATCCCTGATGCCGTTTCTTGGGAATTTCGATTTATTTTGAGTTGTTGCAATAATTCGCTTTTGTCGCTCACTTGATTCCCTTAGTTGACGAACATGATTATTTTTTGTGCAAAACAATAATGACACAAAAATACTAAAAGCGAGTAGGTTAAAAGTCATTTTTATCAAAAATGTTTGAATATTAGGTCTTAATAGGGGAGTTTACTGCCTTAGAGCTTAAAGGGGATTAGTGATGTTGGTTAATCAAGACGATATCATTAAATCTTTTTATTTCTAGTATTACCTATGCCCGCTTCACTGCTGACTTGGTGCAATTCATCATATTTATACGCCGGCTCATTGGAGGGCAAAGATGTCCCGCTCTCATTACAAGCGGCGCAGTCGATGAAGCTGGTGATGGGCTAAGTTAAAGTTCAGGCTTATACTAACTGCCGTTCAAATCTCACTCACAAATATTCACGAAACAGCAAATTAGCCTCCTTCTCGCTAATCTTTCGAAAAAATAAGTCGCAACCAATTAGCAAGCAATACAAAAGTAAACCATGACGCTTTGCTTCCTCGGCCGAGGTGTAAATACTATTTAGCAATTCCATAAGATAATCAAACCGCTGTTGATAAACAGCAAATACGAATTCCCCAACGTCTTTATTCTGTTTTGCCCACATATTAATCTCGATTTCTAGCCTACTTTCCTTATGCAAGCCCTCTATGCATTGCCTTACAAGCAATGCCAGTTTGTCTTTGGCGTTGCCGCCAGAGTTGGATAGCTCAATAAACTGTTGAGTAAAAGCGTTTTGCCAAAACTGCAGGAGCGCAAAATCAAAGTCTTTCTTTGACGTAAACCAGTGATAAAAAGCCCCTTTGGTTACATTTAACTGCTCGCAAAGCTTGATGATTTTAACGTGATCCGCTCCATTTTGGTCAAGCGCTTTTAATCCAGCGCGAAGCCATTCCTCTTTTTGTAATTGTGCCAAACTTGTACCATTAGTTGTAACATACCATAGAGTATGTTAATTTTAATATCTAGATACCTCAAGGTATGTTTGTGTCTGAACACTACTTTATATGGATAAGGCTACATTATGATTGCTTTTAAACACATCAAACATTTGGTTAAAAAAAGTTTTTATTGCTCTATCGCCACTGTTCACAATGGCGTGCCACATTGCTCACCTGTAGGCAGTGTGTATTTAGAAAACGACAAACAGGGCTACTACTTAGAAATGTTTACCACCGCCGTTCAAAAATCGAAAGCCACGAATCCGATGGGCTGCATTTTAGTGGTCAATACTTCGGTCTTGTTTTGGCTTACATCATTATTTACGGGAAAGTTTGCAACACCGCCAGCCGTAAGACTATTAGTTGAATTTGGTGAGCGAAGACCTACAAGTGAAAATGAAAAAGAGCGATTTAATAAACGGGTCAATATATTCAAGCGACTAAAAGGCCACGGTATTTTGTGGGGAAGGCCTGCCCATGTGCGAACATTTTTAATACAAGAAATTATTCCTGTTTCTTTAGGAAAAATGACACAAGTTGATTATGGCGAGCAAAGTGCAGTTCAGTAGCGAAGCATTTTAGCATCAGTGCGCAAATAATTACTTGGCTTAAAAAAACGCAGTGACCAATGCGAGAGGATATACAGTATAATATCTACAATCGCTTAAGCCTTCCGGTATTGGAGTTACATTGTGGAAATAAAAAGTAGTAGAGTTACAAAAGGTTTTATCATTGCAGGGCTAATGAACGCGTCAGTCCTTATTTTTTCTAGATTATTTACTAATTCTACAATCGCTGAATTCGACCCTACCGTCATGTCGAATTTTGGGCTGGTGATGATTTTGTTATGGGGTTTGGCCTACATGTCGGTTGCACAAAACTATCATCGCGTAAAATGGCTGATTGGCGTGTTTGCCATTGAAAAATTCATATACGGCTGCGTGTGGATTAATTGGATGCTCAATAACGATATTGCCAATGTTTATGAAAAAGACGTTATGGCAGGCGTGTTTTATTCTATTTACGGCATAAACGACTGGATCTTTTTTGCCTTCTTTTTGTTTGTTTTTTTCCGGGCCTCCAAATTACGGCATAAGGTGTAAATAACCTGAACTCTGGATAAGAAACAGCGCTTAGCAGCAATGACTTTCAAGCGGTCTTAGCTTATAGTCGTCTATTAACTATTTGATAGGATCTTGCGAAATGGATTTGTCCAATATTCCTGAAAACCCCAGCTATTTGCTTGCAATAGCCGTATCAGCAGTCATCGGCTTACTGGTACTTGTTGTGCATTTTCGAGTGCACGCGTTTATTTCTCTAGTTCTTATCAGTACACTAACGGCTATTTTCGCTGGTATACCTGTTACCGCATTAGTGCCAACACTGACCAAAGGTTTTGGTGGCACATTGGCGTCGGTTGCGCTGTTAGTTGGCCTAGGAGCAATGATTGGAAAAATACTTGAAGCCAGCGGGGGAGCACAAGTCTTAGCCGATACCCTAATTGGTCGATTTGGTGAAAAGAACGCGCCTTTTGCTCTTGGAGTGGCGTCTCTGCTGTTCGGTTTTCCTATCTTCTTTGACGTTGGCTTAGTGGTATTAATGCCAATAATACTTAGTGTTGCCTATCGCTTTGGCGGTTCTCTATTAGTTTATGCACTGCCTGCCGCCGGCGCTTTTGCGGTAATGCATGCCTTTGTGCCTCCGCATCCAGGGCCGGTAGCAGCTGCAGACTTTTTAGGCGCCGACATAGGTTTGCTACTATTGGTTGGACTGGGAATTGCTATACCAACGTGGTATCTAGGCGCTTATTTGTTTGGCTTATACAGCGGCAATAAATACGCAATATCAATAGACAACAAATTATTTTCTCCAGCACAAGTCCCAAAAGAAAACGCGCCCTCGTTTGCATTGGTATTCATTATTTTAGTGTTGCCGGTTGTGTTAATTTCGTTTAACACAGTGCTAAATACGCTAATAAAAATGGACGTTGTGCATGAGCAGAACCTACTAGCACAAACCTTCATTGTGCTTGGGCAAACCCCTATCGCGTTACTAATTACCTTAACTGTGTGCTTATGGGTTTTTTCCCGCCAGTTTGACCGTAATGCACTGCAGGTGCTGTGCGAAAAATCTTTAGCCCCAATATGCGGCATTATTTTGGTCACAGGCGCGGGCGGCATGTTCGGTGGCGTGCTAAGAGCTAGCGGAATTGGTGAAGCTTTAGCGGGTGTTCTTTCAGATACAGGGATGCCAATTATTGTTGCTGCATTTGTTATTTCGACCTGCCTACGCGTTGCGCAAGGCTCTGCAACAGTGGCACTTACCACGACCGCAGCGCTATTATCGCCGGTGGTCGCGTTAGCGCCTGAATTAAGTAGTTTAGACTTATGTCTGATTGTCATTTCAATTGCGGGCGGCGCAACCGTGTTGTCTCATTTCAACGATTCGGGCTTTTGGTTAGTCAGCCGTTTGTTGAATATGGATGAAAAAACGACACTAAAAACATGGACAGTGATGGAAACCTTGCTAGGGACAATTGCCTTCGCTATTGCTGCAACCCTGAGTGTTTTTGTATAAGCGCTACGAATTCGTATAAATTTTTTCTAAGCAAACCTTACATGAATGTATGCTTCTTAAGAGTGTAATAAATCTATTAATCTTCAGCGCGCGTTTAAGGACTATTAGTTTCAGTTAAGCATTGTTTCCCTAGCCTATTTTTGCTAATTTCGTAGCACTAAAAACTCACCACCACTGCGAATCGTCTCAGCTATGCAACTTGCCGTTTTAATCAATCCACAAATCGACCAAAAGATAGAATCCCTATATCAAGGGTTTTTAAAGCTCGACGCTCAAGAGCAAGCTGTTCTGGTTGTTTTGGCTGTTATTCACAAGCCGATTGGCATAAGCAAGTTAGACTCGGTGCTTGAGATACTTCATAAGCAAGGCTATTTGCCATACCCAAGAAAAGACTACCGCTTGAGCCCTCAGCAAAGAGAACGACTTGCTAGACAAACATTTTTAATAGTAAGCAAAGAAGGATTACAGCTCAATAGATTACTAAGTAACGTGCTAACTCTTGCCCTAGATAGTTTCGATAATTTATTCGATTTTGCCGCGCTCGACAACGGAAACAAACTATCTGCAATGCTGAAGCATAAAAAACTAATGGCAATTCTAGACGCGGCCGAAGCGGTTGTGCCTGTGCTAAATAGTAATAGTTGGCAAAACAAAGAAATAGATGAACGCAGGCTGATAAGAGACCTTTATTATTTAGATCAAATAGACCAGTTTGAAGCAGCTTTAGCGTTTAATAAAAACCCACAAGTGATTAATCATGCACGAAACAGTATTCTTGTTGAAATTTTGTTTCTGCCGTTTAATAAAGCTCGATTTTTACGACTTTCTCATACACTGCAATACCAGGCTCTGGCTACCCTTATAAGAACTTTTCAGATGCAGGGCCAAAGTTGTGAATACCCTGTTATCTTACTTGAGCAAATTTGTGCTGAGCATAAAACTGACGCTGACACACAAGAAAGTGTTTCAAGTATTGCTGCGTGCCGTCACTTACTTGCCGAACAATTTTTGTATCAAATGAGATTTGACGACCTTGAGCATGTTCTATCTGAAGAAGACAACAGCACTTACGCATTGCAATTGCAGGGCGCGTTCAGTTTTATACAAGGCAAAAACCAAGCTGCACTTGCTTATTTTGAACAGGCCTTAGTCGCTAGAAATAAAATTATTAGACGAAAAAAACAATATCTCAATGATGTACTTGGACACTTTTATAAATTAGCGTTAATAGTTGAAGCTAATCAGCGCGACGTGAATTATTTTTCAGTTGCGCTTCAGCAAATAACGTTTGAAGAAAATGATCGTAAAATACCGAGCTCCTTTTACACCTTGGGGCAAACCCTTGCAAGACTAATCACCTGTTTGTCAACGGCGGAAAAATATGACGCACGTATTGATTACATCGCACCGCCTGAAAAATACGACTTCTTCTGTCATCAGCTCAATTATGTTAACTACCTTCTGGCTCAGGTTTGGTGTAATCAGAGCAAAGAAAATGAACATGCAATATTGGCGAAGCACTATCAAGCTAAATTTGAGCAACTTCACTACCCATTGTTTGCGAGGTTCTGTGAACAAATGGCGGCCAGTTTCAACAATAATACCGCTACTCTTGACTCAACGCTGGCCGACATCACAACGTTTATAAAAACCAGATCAAAATGGGACGTAGCACTTGATAAGTTAATTGCTCTTAACCCACAAGCCCAAAGCAAAGCTGAAGCGGAAAAAGAGACCGTAGCCAAACCAGTGCGCCTAATTTGGGAGCTTAACCAAGGCTATGAAACTAGCTTAAGCGCTCGCGAGCAGAAACTAAATAAAGCGGGCTGGAGTAAAGGACGAAGCGTTTCATTAAAACGCTTAAAAAAAGAAATGGATTCGTTTGATTACTTAAACGAAAGCGATAAAGCCCTTTGCCGCACAATTACCGCTTATGAAGGTTGGGGATACTACTCAAAAACAGAATATGAGCTTAAAGGCTTATCGGCACTTTTAGCAGCGGTAGGTATCGATAATTTGTATGCAGACGGTGATTTAAGTGCGCCTATAGAACTTATTCAGCGCGAACCCGAACTGTTAGTTAGCCAACAGGGCGATGAGCTTTGTCTTAGTATTGCCGACTATGAATGCGGCAGTGATGGTTATGAAGTGCCAAGCGGTCAAGCGCACTCTACGTATAAGCTTCAGCCAATATCAGATAGCCAGTATCAGCTTACCGTGTTTTCTCAAGATCATATAAAGGTCGCCAATATTATTGGCGAAGGTGGCTTACTTATTCCTATGAGCGCAAAGCAAAAAGCGCTTGAGGGAATATCGGCGATTGCGCCTTTTCTAAACATTCAGTCAGATATTCACGAACTCGACACTGGCCTTGAAACTCATGTATGCGACCAAAACCTAGTGGTAAATATTGAGCCAACGCAAACCGGTTTAATGTTTACCTGCCTAGTGATGCCATTTGGCGAAAAGGGGCCTGCATTTAAACCCTCTATTGGCAATGCAAGTTTAAGCACCGAGATTAACGGCAAGCGCATTGCTACCCAGCGTGATTTACTCCGTGAAGAAGCTCAAATGGAAGCATTAGAAGTAGTGTGTCCTGCGTTTTTCAATATGCGCGACTACAGCTTAAACGTAGAAGACTTTCAAAGCGCGCTGGCGACTTTAGAACAGCTAGAAGCAGCGACAACACAAGATACTCTCGATTTAGTACTTCGCTGGCCTAAAGGCAAAAAGATAAAGCTAAGCAAAAAGCTTGGCAGTGAACATTTGCAATTGGCGGTGGGCAAAAAGAGTGAATGGTTTGACATTACTGGAAACTTGCAAGTTGATAAGGAGCAGGTAATTGAACTTCGAAAACTGCTTGAATTAGTCAACACCAGCAACGGGCGCTTTATTGCGCTTGGAGCTAATCAAATACTTGCACTGTCTGACGATTTACGCGAAAAGCTAGAGCAAATTAATCAAGTCACCGACGATGGTAAATTTCACGCACTCGCGAGTTTGCAAATAGAAGAAGCAACTACCGGCATGCGCATGAAAACTATTCATGCATGGGATGCGCAAACCGCTAAAATGCATCAAGCCAATGCGATTAATCCGCAAATTCCCTCTACTTTTCAAGCACAATTACGCGACTATCAGCTTGTTGGGTTCGATTG
>Ga0115567_10003257_pt1 | contig 16024 bp, 16 predicted proteins | sample COGITO_mtgs_1204_2_FD_88679 | JGI IMG/M metagenome (GOLD analysis project Ga0115567, IMG submission 88679) | Pelagic marine microbial communities from North Sea - COGITO_mtgs_120412 | ecosystem: Environmental > Aquatic > Marine > Epipelagic | place: Germany:Helgoland, sampling site Kabeltonne... | reverse complement strand
GCTGGGCATCGACGAGATCCGCGCCGACGTGCTGCCCGAAGACAAGGCCCGCATCATCAAGGAGTTGCAGGCCGAGGGCAAGAAGGTCGCGATGGCGGGCGACGGGGTCAATGACGCGCCTGCCCTTGCGCAGGCCGATGTTGGCATCGCGATGGGCACCGGGGCCGACGTGGCGATTGAAAGCGCCGGCTTCACGCTGGTCAAGGGTAACCTCGACGGCATCGTGCGGGCCCGGAAACTGTCCCACGCGACCATGCGCAACATCCGCCAAAACCTGTTCTTTGCGATGATCTACAACGCTGCAGGCGTCCCGATTGCGGCGGGCGTGCTGTATCCGTTCCTCGGCATCCTGATCGGCCCGATCTTTGCCGCCTTCGCGATGAGCGCGTCGTCCCTCTCGGTGGTCCTGAACGCTCTGCGGCTGCGACGGCTGAAATTCTGAAAAGAGGGCACGGAAAGGATCCATGTACGGCAAAAGCGTGCCGTCTTGTTGATCTGAAACAAACTCAGAAATCCGGTCATCGGATATCGTTCAGGAGCAACAAAAGAAGCAAAGGAGACAAACAAATGGCACGTCAAGAAATCCACGACGCGAATATCTCTGAGGGTGGGGCGGATGAGGCCCCGAAACAGGCGCAGGGCCTGAGCCGCCGGAACCTTCTTGTCGGCTCGGCTGGAGTGACACTTGGAAGCATGGTCGGCGCATCGGCGGCCGTTGCGCAGAGCGTTCAGTCGGATGCAGGGTCACACACGCGCCTCGCTGCGGATCTGGGCAACCGGATCTACAGCGCTAACCCAAGTCATCCCGGCATGGCCGACGTGAGCGAGAATCCCGCGAACGTACCGCCGCCGATCACCCGGACAGAACCCGCCACGGTACGGATCGAGTTGGAAACAATCGAAATCGAGGCCCACCTGGATGCCAACAGCCGTTTTCGGTTCTGGACTTTCAACGGCACGGTGCCCGGCCCCTTCCAGCGCGTGCGTGTCGGCGACACGGTGGAGGTGTATCTCAAGAACAACGAGGACAGCTGGTTCGCCCATAATGTCGATTTCCACGCCGTGACAGGTCCGGGCGGCGGCGCATCACTGGGAGCGCCCGGCCCGGGAGAAAGCTACAGCTTCAAGTTCAAGGCGCTGAACCCTGGCCTTTACGTCTATCACTGCGCGGTTGCGCCCGTGGCGCTCCATATCGCCAACGGGATGTATGGCCTCATCCTGGTCGAACCCGAAGAGGGGCTGACCCCGGTCGACCGCGAATTCTATGTGATGCAGGGCGAAATCTATACCGAAGAGCCATTCGGCAGCGTCGGAGTGCTGACTGAAAGCTACGACAAGCTGATCGACGAACGCGCCGAATATCTGGTCTTTAACGGGCATGTCGGGGCGTTGACGGATCACTACCCGTTGCAGGCCAAAGTGGGCGAGACGGTCCGCATTTATTTTGGCGTCGGCGGCCCGAACTATACGTCCGCCTTCCATGTGATCGGCGAAATTTTTGACAAGGCCTATCTGCACGGCTCACTGATTTCGCCGCCTCTCGAAAGCGTGCAGACCATCGTGGTCCCACCGGGAGGCTCGGGAATCGTCGAGTTCAAGTGCGAGGTGCCGGGTCGTTTTGTGCTGGTGGATCACGCTCTGTCGCGCGCCGAGCGCGGTCTGGCCGGTTACCTCATCGTCGAAGGCGACGAGAACCCGGACATATTTTCGTCGCTGGACGAGACACCCGGCGCGGCGGGTTCAGACGATCCGGAGTGATCTTGCAGTCCCCGCCGCCAATCGCGGCGGGGATTCGCAAATATCGAAATTGAGCGCAACGAGAAGGCGAACAGCACATGACCCCGGATGAATCCCACCAGACCGAGCCGACCGGGCATCCAAAAGCCGCGCAATCCTTCTGGCGATCGCGGATCGGGATCGGCCTCATCGTCGCGCTTGCCGTTGCCGCGGTTCTGCTCGGGTTCGAGCACCGGGTCCACATCTTTGCCGGCAACGGTTTTCTGGCCATCCTTTTGCTGGGCTGTGTCGTGATGCATCTGTTCATGCACGGCGGACATGGCGGCCACGGCGGCGGCGACAAATCATGACCGATGCACCTGCCTATGGTTTGTGGCTTTTTGCACTGCTCAATGCCGCGATCTTCATCATGTTCGCGTTCAGTTTCTTCAAGCCACAGACAGCGCGCGACTGGCGCAGTTTTGGGGCTTTCAGTGCCTTTCTCGTTGCTCTTTTCACGGAAATGTATGGCTTTCCGTTAACCATCTATCTGCTGTCCGGTTGGTTGCAGACCCGTTTCCCGGGTGTCGACTGGTTTTCCCACGATGCCGGACACCTGCCGGAAATGATGTTCGGCTGGCAGGCCAACCCGCATTTCGGCCCTTTCCACATGCTCAGCTTCGTCCTTATCGGGCTTGGGTTCTGGATGATCTCGGCGGCGTGGCGGGTGCTCTATCAGGCACAGCGTAGCGGGGCGCTGGCCACGACCGGGCCCTATGCACGTGTCCGTCATCCGCAATACGCAGGGTTCGTTCTGGTGCTGACAGGGTTTCTTTTTCAGTGGCCGACCCTGCTCACGCTCGCGATGTATCCGGTGTTGATCTGGATGTACGTCCGGCTGGCCCGCGCAGAAGAGCGCGAGACGCGGGCGGAATTTGGCGGTCAATTTGATGACTACGCCCGAAATGTCCCGGCGTTCATTCCATCGGTGATGCGGGCCTTAAAGCAAACGAACTGAAGGGGAGTGAGAAAGTGCCGGACGAAAAACTGGAGAAAACACCCGATAGCGACCCTTGGGCATCGAGGTTTCCCACGGCATATACGATTTTGTTCCTGCTGATCATCCTCGTTGCCGCGCTGACCTGGATCATTCCAGCCGGCAAATATGACCGTGCGATGAACGAAGATGTGGGCCGTGAAATTGCCATTGCGGGGACCTATCAATCCGTCGAACCGAACCCGCAGGGTTTCGTCGAGGTGATGCTGGCGCCGATTGCGGGGTTTTATGATCCCGACAGCTATGCAGCCAACGCGATTGACGTTGCGCTGTTCGTGTTGTTTCTGGGCGGGTTTCTCGGCGTGGTGAATGCAACGGGGGCGATCGATACCGGCATCCGCGCGGCAATGGCTCGCATGCAGGGACGGGAGATCTGGATGATCCCGATCCTCATGACCATCTTTGCGCTCGGAGGCACGACCTATGGCATGGCGGAAGAAACGCTTGCCTTCTATGCTATTTTGATCCCGGTAATGATCGCTGCGGGCTATGATGCGGTGACGGGCGTGGCCGTGATCCTGATCGGCGCCGGCATCGGGGTGTTGGGCTCCACGATCAATCCGTTCGCCACCGTTATCGCGGCAAATGCCTCGGGAATTGCGTTCACCGATGGGATCCTGCTGCGGCTGATCATGCTGGTCGGCGGGTTGGCCATCTGCGCGGCATATGTGATGCGCTATGCCCGCAAGGTAAAGCAGGACCCCTCCCGCTCCGTGGTCGCAAAGCAGGCGGGCGCACATAAGCGTCTTTTCCTCCAGAATGCTGGCTCGGAAACGCCAAGTTCAACCCTGACGGCGACACAAAAGATCATCCTGGCGATTTTTGGTCTGACTTTCGCAGTGATGATCTGGGGGGTGTCCAGCCAGGGCTGGTGGATGGCGCGGATGGGAGCGCTATTTTTCGGATCGTCCATCGTGATCGGGATTGTCGCCCGGATGGGGGAGAAGAAGCTGACCGGCAGTTTCGTCGACGGCGCGCGCGATCTGCTTGGTGTCGCGCTGGTCATCGGGCTGGCGCGCGGCATCGTCGTCATCATGGAGCAGGGGCTGATTGCCGACACGATCCTGCACAGCGCCGAGCAGTCGCTGGGCGGCCTGAGCGAAATGGCATTCATCAATCTGATGTTCTGGATCGAGGTTGGGATGAGCTTTTTCGTACCGTCCTCGTCGGGCCTCGCCGTGCTGTCGATGCCCATCCTCGCACCGCTCGCGGATTTCGCCAATGTGGGTCGCGATCTGGTGGTTACAGCCTATCAGTCTGCCAACGGCCTCGTGAACCTGATCAACCCGACCTTTGCCGTGGTGATCGGCGGGCTGGCCATCGGACGTGTGTCCTATGACCGCTGGATCGTCTTCATCTGGCCGCTGCTCATCCTCCTCATCATCTTTATCACGGTTGCGATCAGTATCGCTGCAATCCTCTGAACGAAAGGAAAACCCATGTCCGATCACAAGCTTGGCGTCCATTCCGAATCCGGCACGCTGCGACAGGTCATCGTCTGCCGCCCCGGCCTCGCCCATCGCCGCCTGACGCCCGACAATTGCGAAGACCTGCTGTTCGACGACGTGTTCTGGGTCAAGCAGGCGCAGAAGGATCATGATGCCTTTGGCGATGCGATGCGGGACGAAGGTGTCGAGGTGCTGGAGACCGGCGCAATGCTGGCCGAGGCGATGGACATCCCCGAGGCACGCCAATGGGTGCTGGATCGCCGCATCGCGGCCACCCATGTCGGCGTCGGAATGCGCCGTGAGTTGCGCGACTGGATGGACGAGCTGCCCGGTGAGGAGCTCGCGAAATTCCTGATCGGCGGCCTGACAGTCGCTGATGTGCCGTTCGACGCAGAGAGTATGTTTGGCGCCTATCTGGGGCATCACGGGTTCATCCTGCCGCCCTTGCCGAACTTCCTCTTTACCCGCGACAACTCGGCCTGGATTTACGGCGGCGTGACCCTGAACCCGATGTATTGGCAGGCGCGCCGCCCCGAGACGCTGCTGACGACCGCGATCTATAAATTCCACCCCAAGTTCAAGGATCAGGTTGAGGTGATCTGGGGCGATCCGGAGAAGGAGTACGGCCTTGCCACGCTGGAAGGCGGCGATCAGATGCCCATCGGCAATGGTGTCGTTCTGGTCGGCATGGGCGAGCGGACGTCGCCGCAGGCGGTCGGCCTGTTGGCTGAGGCGCTGTTCGACCAGGGCCGTGCAACGCGTGTCATCGCCTGCCAGATGCCCAAGACTCGGTCCGCGATGCACCTCGATACGGTGTTCACATTCTGCGGCGGCGATGTCGTCACCAGCTTCAAGGACGTGGCGGACGAGATGACCAGCTATGACCTGCACCCCGGCGAGGGCGGCAAGCCGCTGGACATGCGCCACGACAAACGCCCCATGTTTGACGTCGTGGCCGATGTCATGGGCTTCAAGAAGCTCAACGTCATTCCCACAGGGGGCAACGACCCGTTCGAGCAAGCCCGCGAGCAGTGGAATGACGGCAACAACGTGCTGGCCCTGCGCCCGGGCGTGGTCATGGGCTATGACCGCAACGACGACACCAACGCCGCACTGCGCGCCGAGGGCATCGACGTGATCGAAATGCCAGGGGCTGAACTGGGCCGGGGCAGGGGCGGCAGTCGCTGCATGTCCTGCCCGACCATCCGCGACGCGGTATGAAAAGGAGTTAACGACATGGCTTTCAATTTGAAAAACCGCAGCTTCCTGACGCTGCGCGACTTCACCCCTGCAGAAATCGGGTTTCTGCTCAAGCTGTCGGCAGACCTCAAATCCGCCAAATATGCCGGCACCGAGGTCGAGACGCTGAAAGGCAAGGAAATCGCACTGATCTTTGAGAAAGACAGCACCCGCACCCGTGTTGGGTTCGAGGTAGCGGCGCATGATCAGGGCGCGACGGTCACCTACCTCGGCCCCTCGGGCACCCATATCGGCGGCAAGGAAACTGTCAAGGATACCGCCCGCGTGCTGGGCCGCGTTTATGACGCCATCGAATATCGCGGCTTTGGACAGGAGATCGTGCAGGAACTGGCCGACTGGTCCGGTGTGCCGGTCTATAACGGGCTGACGGATGAATTCCACCCGACGCAGATCCTGGCCGATTTTCTGACCATGCAGGAGCACGCGGAAAAGCCTCTGCGCGAGGTCGCCTACTGCTTCATCGGCGACACGGCCAACAACATGGGCGACAGCCTGCTGATCGGCGGGGCCAAGATGGGGATGGACGTGCGCCTCTGCGCGCCGAAATCACTGTGGCCCGGACAGTCCATTCAGGACGAAGCGCACCAGATCGCCAAGCAGACCGGCGCGCGCATCACCATCACCGAAGATGTGGATGAGGGCGTGAAAGGCGCCGATTTCGTCTATACCGACGTCTGGGTATCCATGGGCGAGAGCAAGGACAAGTGGGCCGAGCGGATCGAGTTGCTCAGGCCCTATCAGGTGAACGCCGACGTGATGAAACGGACAGGTAATCCGCGGGCGCGTTTCATGCATTGCCTGCCCGCCTTTCACAACGCCGACACCGCCGTAGGCAGGGACATCAAGGAGCAGTTCGGGCTGGATTCCATGGAAGTCACTGAGGAAGTGTTTGAAAGTCCGGCGTCAATCGTCTTCGATCAGGCCGAGAACCGGATGCACACGATCAAAGCGGTTCTTGTCGCGACATTGGGGGGCTAGGGCATGCTTGTCGTTGCGGCCCTTGGCGGCAATGCTCTGCTCGAGCGCGGCCAGCCTCTGACGGCGGAAAACCAGCGGGCGAATGCCCGCACTGCCGCTACCGCGCTGGCCGAGATCGTACGCGCGGGCCATGATCTGGTCGTTACCCACGGCAATGGCCCGCAGGTCGGATTGCTGGCACTTCAGGGCGCGGCGTATAAGCCGGATGAAGCCTATCCGCTGGACGTTCTGGGCGCAGAGACGGGCGGAATGATCGGCTATATCATCGAGCAGGAACTGGAAAACGCGCTGGATCACCAGCGCCCTGTCGCCACCCTGCTGACGCAGGTGGTGGTGGACGCGGCCGATCCGGCGTTTCAGGCCCCGACCAAGTTTATCGGTCCCGTCTACGAGCGCGAGGAGGCCGAGGCGCGTGCCCGGGCTGCCGGCTGGAGCATCGCAGCCGACGGCGACAAATGGCGCCGCGTCGTGCCGTCGCCAAAGCCGGTCGAGATCCCGGATGTTCGCGTGCTGAAACTTCTGCTGAACCAGAACGTGATCGTGATTTGTACTGGCGGCGGCGGCATCCCCGTGCTGCGCGGCAAGGATGGCAGTCTGACCGGCATCGAGGCGGTAATTGACAAGGATGCGGCCAGCGCCCTTCTGGCGCAGGAGTTGGGCGCGGATGCGCTCCTGCTGCTCACTGACGTACCCGCCGTCATGCGTGGTTTTGGCACGCCTGAGCAGACCGAAATCGGAGAGATTACCCCCGAGGATGCGCTGAAACTGGACCTGCCCGCAGGTTCCATGCAGCCCAAGGTCGCCGCCGCCGCTCGGTTCGCAAAAAACGGTGGCATGGCGGGTATCGGGCGGTTGGCAGAGGCCGCGCAGATTCTCGCAGGCCGCGCGGGCACTCGGATTTCGTCACCACCATTAGCAGACATCACATGAGCCGACTGCAAGACAAGATCGCCCTTGTCGCCGGGGGCGCTGCGGGCATCGGTTTGCAAGCGGCCCGGCTCTTTCTGGCTGAGGCCGCCATGGTCGCTCCGGTCGATCTACAAGAAGCTGATCTGAAAGGAGCTGCTGCGGATCTGGACGTGCCGCATGGCGTGCGGGTCAATCCGGTTCACCCCTCGCGCGTCACGACCCGCATGATGCGCTCGCTCGAAGAGGGGTTCGATCCTGGTCATGGCAATGATGTAAAGCAGCAGCTTGCGACGAAGATTCCGCTGGGTCGCCGTGGCCAAAGTGCTGCCATTGCCAATCTGGTTTTGTTTCTTGCCCCGGACGGGTCTGCCTTCGCTACAGGCGCACAATATCCGATCGACGGCGGTATGGTCGCAGGCTGAGCGCACCGCAACTCCAAGACCGGCGCGCTGCTCGGAAGGCTGACGCATCACGTCGACATCCTGGGGATGAACCGCGACAGCTACAGGGTTGCCCAGAGCCGCGCCCGAAAAGCCGAAGTCCCAACCTGAACACCCATCACGCGATTGACGCTGCGGGCCAAAGCATCATGGTACGCGCCAGCAATCTGGCGAGCGCGCCATGACGCTTGGAACTCCGCCACTGGCCTGGTTTTACGCCCCCAAGTGGCCGCTTCTTGCTCTACCGCTGACAATCGGGATCGCCACTGGTTGCCGTAACCGTGCCGGCGCTGCAAAGACAACAAGCAGAGTAGAGATGATCGATAAGGCGAACAGCATGATCATGATTTCGGGTCCTTTCATTAGTGAATGGTGCGTCCCCTGGAGTTGACGACGCAACGCGACTGCTTTGTAGCTTATCCCGTTGCCGCGAAATTTCTCGAGGAGGTCAGATAGGAGGCGCTACCAGCGGGCGAGGCGCCAATCACAATCCTGAAGCGGTTGACGGTGACTCCACAACGGCCAGAGTTTGCGCTTGGCTACTTGGTGCTGCAGCAGCAGCCACCCGATTTCGCAACCGGCGCTTTGGCGGTTTCCTGAAATTCCGGGCGGGCATCAGTATCGCGACCAGATTTCCCTCCACCGCAGCACCCTCCGGTTTTGGCGGGTTGGGCTGGGGATTGACCGGTATGAGTATGCTTCTTGTCCATTTAAGCCTCCTGGCATTAAGGGTTCGTAATGTAGACGTCGCCCGGGGCGTTGCGTTACAGTGAAAGAGCGGCTCACCTCGTGAAAAAACCGGGGCGGAAACAGAAATCCGCGACGCCATTTCAAACCCCGTAGCCGTAGGCCCAGGATGACAGGCGCCCCAATTGCATGTCGATTTCGATAACGCCGGAGACGTTTTCAACAGCGACACGCACGGCGTTTTCCTCGAACTCGCTGTCCACGATGCCCCAGACAGAAACGTGGCCATTGTCCACTGTGAAGTTGACGAGGTTGACCGTGATACCGGGCACTTCATTCAACGCCGTCTCGATCCGGGTGCGCAGGTCACGGTCGCCTTGGGACGGCTCGGGCAATGCCCCGTCCGCGATCGCCGAGAGAGCGTGCAACAGGTTTGAGCGGCTTACGATACCTACGATTGCCCTATGGCGGGTAACCGGAACCCGCTTGATCCGGTGTTTTTCGAGCAGCCGCGCGATGGCTCCAACGGACGTGTCCTCATCGACGCTGATCACGTCGCGTGTCATCACGTCCGAAACCTTGTGGCTGCGCGCCTTCACGAAATCCTGTGCCGACTCCCCGCTGCCTTTGAACAGATCGAGCCACCAGGATCGGCGGGGGGCATCCTTGTCGCGGATCCGCCGCATCAGGTCGCCTTCGCTGATCAGTCCGGCAAGCTTGCCCTCGGCGTCCGTGACCGGCAGCGCGCTGACATGATGCGACAGCATGAGGTCGGTCGCCTCTGCAACCGTTGCGCGCTCGGGAACCGAGATGACCGTTGCGGTCATGATGTCTTGTGCTTTCATGGGGGTCTCCTATTCATCCGGGATTTCTCAGGATCGCTCAAGCGCCGATCGTCAGCATCAGGTCGGGCCCGAGGCTATAGCGCGGAATATCGAGATTGCGCGGCGCCGGCCCTTTTCGGATGCGGCCGGACCGGTCGTATTGGGATCCATGGCACGCGCAGAACCAGCCTCCGAATTCTCCGACGTTGGAACCATCCTGTCCCAGGGGTACACATCCCAGATGGGTGCAGATCCCGATCACGATCAGCCATTCACCGGCCTCATCCGCAGACCGGTTCACATCGAGCGCTGGCATATCCTGACTGTTGTTGGGATTTTCATCCGCGTAATCGATCGGATCGACAAGGTCATCCAGCGGCGTTGCACGCGCCTCGGCAATCGTCTCGGGCGAGCGGCGCCAGATAAAGACCGGCTTACCGGCCCAATTGACCGTGATCCGTGACCCCACAGCTACGCCCGTCAGATCGACGACTATCGTCGATTGGCTGACCACATCGGCCGAGGGGTTCATTGAATCGATCAGGGGCCAGATTGCGGCGCCTGCCGCGACCGTTCCCGTGGCGGCGGTTGCATAATAAAGAAAGTCGCGGCGTTCCGTTCTGCCGGGTTTCGATGCTTTTTGCTCTGTGCCGGACATTCTGCTCTCCATCACTTGTTCCAGCCCCTGATATTGCGGCTTTTGCCCTCTCGGACAGGAGGCGGTATCTCGGCGGCCAAGAGCAGAGCCACCAGTTCGGCAGCCATGTCGCGGCGAAATCCGGCAAGGAGATAGGCGCCATCCTTTGGGCCGAGCCCCAAGACCTTCGCAGCCTCAACCAGACTCTGGCCCTGATCTTCGACCCGGCAAAAAAGATCCCGCGATATCGGCGCATCGAGGTGGCGCGAATGCGCCGCACACGCGCAACTCAGCCGATGAACGGCGCTGAACAATTCTGTGGCGGGCGCGGGGCGCTCCGGCATTCCCGGATCAGGCTTGGATGCGTTCTGGCACATCGTCTCGATTTCTCCCTCTGGAGCACCCGAACACGGGCCGCTTGATGGGAGTAGACGCTGCTTGGCGGCATGCCTTACCGACAAAAGAAATAGTGCGGCTCAGGTGGAGGCGTCTTCCGGCGCGCAGTGCGTTTCGTCCTCCGGGCTTTCGCACCCGAGCGGTGGACAGTAACAATCGTCCCAGCCCGTCTTGCAGCATTTGCCGCAATGGCCTGTCAACGCATCACGCAGGGCGGCGCGGGCGCGATGCACGCGCACGCCAAGCGCATTGCGTGTCAGGCCCAAGTCGGCGGCAACCACAGCACGATCTTCTTCGCCAAAGTCAATACGGCGGATCAGATCGGCGTCTTCGTCGCGCAGCGCGGGTATCAGGCCGCTCACACACAGGCAAAACTGTGCCATCTGCCCGGGCGCATCGTCGGGCCGGTCTTCTGGTTCTCGGCCATAAGCCTCGGCAAGCCGCCCATGTCTTGTCGTTTTGCGAAAATGATCGTTCATCGTGGTTCGCAGGATCGCGTAAAGCCAGGCATCCATCCGCTCAACATCCCGCAACTGATCTTTGCGTGTCAGCACCCGAATGCAGAATTCCTGCAGGACATCCTCGGCATCGGCCCGGTTGCGCAGGCGCCGGACCAAGAAGCCCAGAAACGCCTGCCGACCCTCAGATAGAGCTGTTTCGGCTGCGCTGACGCTGTCCTGCGTCCGGTTTTGCGGGTTTTCGGCCATCGTTTCACCCATCTTTCAAACTCTATGTATGATCGCACGCTAGAAAAACAACAGCGAATATTCGTCCACATTGTTCTGACGGCACCATGAAAGATGCGAAATTCCACATAGCGGCATCCAGGACACGTTCAGATCAGCGTGACCAACTCAAGTTCAATATAGCTCGGACAGTCCGGGCAGATTCAAGGACAGTAGTACGATAACCGCTGCTCCGTGGGCGGACCGCTCGTACACCGGGCGCGAGCAACGGGAAGCGGCTATGGGGCGACCTGCGATCCGGTCATCCTGCCTGCCTATCCCTTCCATCCTCGATTGCTGAGATGTAATCGCGTGTCAGCGGCATGACGTCTTTGCGTTTCGCAAGTTGGATCTGGAACACCACAAGATTCTTGTGACGAAACCCGGCCTCGCAAGCGGCAAGATAGAACTCCCACATACGACAGAACCGGTCGTCAAAAAGCGCGGCCACGGTAGCGCGGTTGGCCACAAACCGCTGCCGCCACTCGCGCAGGGTTTCGGCATAGTGCAGACGCAGCACCTCGACATCGGTGACGGTCAGGCCGCTTTTCTCGATGACCGGCAGAATTTCCGACAACGACGGAACATAGCCGCCGGGGAAGATATATTTCTTGATCCAGGGGTTTGGCGCACCCGGTTTACCGCTGGAGCCGATTGTATGAATCAGCGCGATACCGTCCGGGCTCAGCCGATCCGCGACCGTCCGGAAGAACGTACCATAATGGCCGGGTCCGACATGTTCGAACATACCGACCGACACAACGCGGTCATAGCGTCCCGTTTCGTGGCGATAGTCGCGTAGGTGGAACCGGACCTTGTCGTCCAGCCCCGCAGTGCGGGTCTGGCTCCGGGCATAGGCCAGTTGGTCCTCTGACAGCGTAAGACCGGTCACCGACACGTTCCAGTCCCGCGCCAAAGACCGTCCCAGGCCGCCCCAACCCGATCCGATATCCAGCACCTTTTGTCCCGGCTTCAGCAGAAGTTTTGCCGCTATGTGACGTTTCTTTCTCTCTTGGGCCATTTCCAGCGTGTCGGCCGGAGAACTGAAATATGCACAGGAATATTGCCGGTCCCCATCGAGAAACAGGTCATAAAGCTCGTCCGACAGATCATAGTGGTGCGCCACGTTGCGCCGCGACCTCTTTGCGGGATTGAACAGCACCAATGGCCGGGTCAGACGATGCAAGAGCCGCCACGACTGGCGCAGCGGCGATTGCGTTGCGTCCCCAAGATTGCCGAGAACAAGATCGAGAAAATCGTAGATATCGCCCTGATCGATGCGTAGCGTTCCGTCCATATAGGCTTCGCCCAATGCGAGGTCCGGGTGTATCGCGATCCGGCGGAGCGATCGGATGTGGGTAATCGCCGCAGTGACATGAGGCTCGCCTTCGCCGAACTGGCGCCGTGTGCCGTCGGGCAGGATCAAGATCAAAGAGCCGGTTTTGATCGACCGCGCCAGAAACCGGCACAGGAGTTGCGCCCAAAGCCGGCCGCGACCTGGGCCGGCCCGACGTCCGCTGGCGGGGCCAACCTGCGTTGCGGCCCTCTCGATGAGCTTGGTGTTGTCGTTCATATGACGGTCTCCACTTGCCAGAGCGCTCGGCTTTTACTGTTCGCCCCGATGATGCCTCGGGTCTCGATAAGGGTCATTCCTTCCTGACTTAGCGGCAATCAGCGCATTCGCGCGGCATCGGTTGAGTCGGCGACTTCCTTCCAAAGACGCGCAATTTCTGCGTACGTTACAGACCATGCCCCGGAATTTTCAAATTGACTCCCATTGAAACCGATTTCCATGCCTTATCAACCGTAACGAAGATGCCCGTTACGCGTCCGTTTCCAGAAACGATCCTCGAAGTCAGGAACCTACCCAGATGAGACAAAACACCTTTCAGAGAGTGAAAGCGACCTGTCGTGACCGGCCGCCTCATGATCCTGACGCTGTTGCCGGTGAAGGCGAATGACATTTCCGTCCTGCCAATGTCTGCGCGTTCCGGGCCGCGAAGCCACGACATGACAGTCTTCAACGCGTTCAGAATTGTTGCCGTGATGCTGCTCTGGGCGGCGTGCTATCCGCTGTTGACGATCGGCATTACCCTCGCTCCACATCTGAGTTTTGCGACACTGCGCGCAGTTATCGCCGGTCTGGTTCTGGTCGGGCTTGCCTGCGCGCTACGCCGCCCGTTTCCGCGTGATGCCGCAGTCTGGGGAACCCTGATTGTCATGGGCCTTGGAGGAACCAGTCTGGGCTTTCTGGGCATGTTCCACGCGGCGGAATTCGTCTCGCCGGGGATCGCCACGGTCATTGCCAACACCCAGCCGCTGCTGGCGGCGGGGCTCGGCGGCATCATATTGGGGGAGCGTCTGAGCCGCCGGGGGAAGGCGGGGCTTTTCCTCGGCTTTCTGGGGATTGTCGTCATTGCAGCCCCGCAGCTTTTTGGCAGCGGTGGGGACAGTTACGCCATTGGCATCGCGTATATCGTTCTTGCGGCACTTGGCGTCACTGTCAGCAATGTGATGATCAAGAAGATCACCGGCCGGGTCGACCTGCTCATGGCGATGGGTTTGCAGTTCCTGATCGGCAGTATACCGCTGGCCTTCGTGGCGGGCATCATGGAAGACCCGGCGGCAATTCAGTGGTCGTTCATCTTCATCGCGGTCCTGTTTGCGCTCGCCCTGTTCGGATCGGCGCTGGTTTACGTTCTTTGGATGTCGGTTTTGAGTGAAGTGCCGCTTAATCAGGCCAATGCGTTCAGCTTCCTTATCCCTGTCTTTGGCCTGACGATGGGAGTGCTGTTTTATGGCGAAACCTTGGGCTTTCTGAAATTCCTGGGAATTTTACTGGCGATTGTCGGCGTCGTTCTGGTCACCAGAAAAGGCGCCGCACAGGAGGCCGATGTGTCGAAGTCGCTCAGCATCGCACCGAATTGACCCATATCAATTCGAAATCCGTAAAAGCTCCCTGATCGGGGATAAACCGTCCCGACTTCACCAGAGGAACCAATCTGAACACTTGCTCGGGTTTGATTTGCGGGGAAGATTATGAACAGAACACTCTTGGCGATTATTGGCCTTTTCGTGGTGAGTGGCCTCGCTCTTTAGTGGAGCGTGGCTCTGCCCACCGGGCAGGACGCGGGACGCTCCATGGAGCCTTCGGATAGGAGCGCAGTGGCGCAGATCCGTGCAGGTGACCCTTCTGGTCAAACTTTCGTCCAAGGCGCAGCTCAGGCTTGGATGCATCCCCGAAACGGTCCGCTATGCGTTCGGAAGAGGCATGTATGACCTCGAGGTTGCGGTGGGGCAAATTTGGGCCGACCGTTCGAGAAGCCGGGAACTTGACCGTAACCGGGGGTTGGCTCCGAACGATGCAAGCCGTCGTTTTGCCGACTGACATGGCTCTTCAGACATCGCTCTCATGCGGCATCGCCCAGAATGAAATGGCCTAAAAAGGGACCTGATCGGCAGGAGCCCAGAATGGCTTGGGACGCACCAGATACTGTTCTGAGAATGGGGAGTCCCCCAACCGGCGGTTCTGGTAATCACCCATCAAATTCGCTGAACGCGGCAACCGCACTGTAAAAGCTCATACGATCTGCTGCATATAGAGCAAGACACAATGCTTCACCCCCATCCGGAGCGAACACCAAAACACCTTTCACACGGCAATCAAGCTCGCGCGTTTGCGCCCAGCTATCCTGCGACGCCGCTAAATCTATTGCAAGCTGCGCATCGCCGTTTTGTTCGAGCGTCGCAAGCGTCTGATGATACATGCGCTCGGCAAGGGCCGTCCATTGGGTACTTTCTTCTTCCCAGCACTCGGTTTCGTCCTGGCCCGAGAGGCATGAGGTGTTGGCAATCTGCACATTTCGGTAGGTTCCGAGGCATTCGGATGGTATTGCGCGATCAGGCAAGTTGCTCAAGCAACGCTGGAGAAGGTCAAGATCATCACGTTGGATGAAGGAACCTATCTGCCCTATGCCTTCAAACGGATCTTTCGGCCAGACGCTTCCCGCGTCGCATGTGAGCGTGACAGGTGGCTTATTTGGAAGCGTCACGACGATGCCGCCCTCGGTCTTACCATCATACGGACCGCGTGCGGTCGAGGAAAAAACCTCGTATCGCGTATCGCCGTTGAGCAGTGCGACGCTCTCGAAAATAGTCTGGCTTGCCCATGAAAAGGGTGTGTATTGAACATCCCGAACAGGGCGCGTCATGGACAGTTCGGGCGCGCCGTTTGCAGGGCCGAATTCATAAGTGATATTGCCGTCATAGTGACAAAGCCCGACCTTTCGCGCGCCCTCGTCAAAAGTGCAGTAGAAAAGATGATCGTCGGCACTGCCGCACGCCTCTGCCGCCTGACCCCATGACGGGCCGGATAGCGATATCAATACAGCAGCAGCGCAAAGCATGTTTATGCAGTAAGGAATATACATGGGGAAGCTTCGACCTTCAGTTTGACGACACCTTGAACTCCACAAATTGTTTCAGGAAATACCTTGTGCCAATAATCCTCTTTTTACCAGTCGTGGTCGGCATCTGTGCCTTTGGCGCGTTCCGGTCCACAGGAGCGAACCGATGGCTATGGTTGGTTTGTGGCGGCACCTTGCTGTTGATTTGGGTATGGTACATCTCGGCGTTTGCCCTGATGACCCTTCCAGACTGATTTAATCCAACTTTGGGGTCCGTGGAAATTCCTTCGGCCGAGTACGCTAAAGGAGGATGAGGTTATTGAAAATAAGCCGGCCCGCCCCGGCCGTGATCGCGTGCCCTAAAGCGTTTCGCTTTTAACCTGAGGCACTCAGCTAGGCTCTGGACCCATTGATCCTTCTTGCATCTCGTGATTCAGGCTCCTTAAGGAGGCCTTGAACATGAGCAATCTTTACTGGCTGAGCAAAGATCAGATGGCGCGGCTTCGGCCGTATTTTCCCAAGAGCCATGGCGTGCCGCGTG
>Ga0115567_10003254_pt1 | contig 16034 bp, 20 predicted proteins | sample COGITO_mtgs_1204_2_FD_88679 | JGI IMG/M metagenome (GOLD analysis project Ga0115567, IMG submission 88679) | Pelagic marine microbial communities from North Sea - COGITO_mtgs_120412 | ecosystem: Environmental > Aquatic > Marine > Epipelagic | place: Germany:Helgoland, sampling site Kabeltonne... | reverse complement strand
GCTGGTTTGCGCGCCCACATGAACAAGATCTACGGCACAATGTCCGTTGGTCTGGTTGTGACCGGTTTGGTCGCATGGGCGCTAGCCGCGTTGGCTGTCACGTCTGACCCGTCAAATGCCGCCGCTGCAGTGCGTGAAGGCACCTACCTGACCGATCTGGGCTACGCATTGTACGCGTCCCCGTTGAAGTGGGTTCTGATGTTTGCACCGCTGGCCTTCGTCTTTGCGATCTCCGCTGGTGTGAACCGGATGTCGGCTGCCACGCTGCAACTGGTATTCTATGCCTTCGCGGCTGTGATGGGCGCGTCGATCAGCTCGATCTTCCTGGTCTTTACGGGTGAGAGCATCGTTCAGGTCTTCTTCATCACCTCTGCTGCCTTCGCTGGCTTGTCGCTGTACGGCTACACAACCAAGCGGGACATCAGCGGTTGGGGTTCGTTCCTGATCATGGGCGTCATCGGACTGGTGATCGCGTCGATCGTGAACATCTTCCTCGCGTCCTCCGCACTGGCGTTCGGTATTTCGGCGATCGGTGTGTTGGTGTTCGCAGGTCTGACAGCCTACGACACGCAGCGCCTCAAGAATGAGTACACCACCTATGCGACGCACCCCGGTGCATCCGAGATGCTGGGCAAGTCGGCCATCCTCGGCGCGTTGAGCCTGTATCTGAACTTCATCAACATGTTCATGATGCTGCTGTCGCTGTTCGGCAACCGCGAGTAATCTGACGTAACACTAGATTTTAGGGGCCGGAGGGAAACCTCCGGCCCTTTTTTTGATCGGTGGTAGTGTGAGCAGCACGCAACGCAAAAGGGCCGCACCGTGGTGCGACCCTTTCGTTGTTCTCTGGCAAAGCCGTCAGGTGTGGCAGATCACTTGATCTTGCCTTCCTTGTATTCGACGTGCTTGCGGATAACCGGGTCGTACTTGTTGACCGACATCTTCTCGGTCATCGTCCGGCTGTTTTTCTTGGTGACGTAAAAGTGGCCCGTTCCCGCAGTGGAGTTCAGGCGGATCTTGATCGTCGTTGGTCTAGCCATGATCCATCTCCTAAAAACGGGGCAGCGCCCCATACAGTTAGCGGGCAGCATGAACTGCCCAAATCTTAGACCCGTTTCCTACACTCTCACCCCCCGGTGTCAAGCGGTTCAGAGCATACGGAAGTGCGAGCGTTCACCTTCATGCGAAAAGAATGGCACAGGGCGCGGCCCACCTTGCACACGGGCGTCAATCTCAGCCAGCACAACTTCGGTGATGAAGGGTAGTTCCAGCTTGCGCGCCTCAGGTAGCAGAACCCAATGCAGGTGCGACAGCTCATCACATGCGGATGAGAAGTCGTCAGGGTCACTGGCCAGATCAGCCGCATCAGCCACGAAAAACCGCGCGTCAAAGCGACGAGGGCGCCCTGCAGGCGTTACCGCGCGAAAAACGAAGTCCAACCCAGCCAAGTGCGGCGCCAGCCCCAGATCGTAAAACCCCTGCCAGTCAGCAGGAACATCGCCGGCAGACTGCCCCGGCTGGCCCAGCGCCTGCCCGGTTTCCTCAAACAACTCACGAATTGCAGCCCGCGCGAGTGGCACTGCCAGCTCAGGATCGGAATGCGTACACAAACGCTCCCGCACATGCTCGGGCAATTCGCTGGAGTGTGAGAGATTCGCACGATCCGCAGGATCCAGCGCGCCGCCCGGAAACACGAACATGTTGGGCATGAAGACTGCCCGCGCGCCGCGTTGCCCCATCAGCACCATTGGGCCGTCGGATGTCTGTCGTAAAAGGATGATTGTTGCCGCGTCGCGGATTGGAATATCGGTCATTCGCAGACTATGGAGCGGCGCAGCGGACGCGTCCATAGAGTACGCTCAATATTCGTCTAGCCCGCCAAAACCGTGCATCCGCTTGGCCCACTGAAAGGCAATAAAGCCTCCCTTGATTCGCGGTAGTAGCCATAGGCACAGCAGCACAAACGGAATCACGATCGCCGCAATCATCGGCAAGGGGCCCAATCGAAACGTCTCGAACAGGATGATCATCATTGGCGCCATCAAATGGCCTGCAATCAACATGGTTGCCCATGCAGGACCGTCATCCGCGCGATGATGGTAAAGCGCCTGATTGCAAGCGGGGCAGTCATGGCGCACCTTCAAGTACCCATCAAAAATGGGACCAGAGCCGCAATTCGGGCACCGCTGGTTCCACCCACGCCGCAGGGCAGGCTTCAACTCACGTTCACCTTCGCCAGTCAGGGGCGTTATTTGAGTGGTGTCTTTCATAGGCATCTCGATACTCCATGCCTTTGCGCTTTGCACGTTCGTAGGTTGCCCCGCGTCGCGATGTCGCTGCCCAGTCTGGGGCCGTCAAAAATTCTTCGCCCTTGAGCGACGGAACAACCGGGCGTCACCCGTATCAGATGCAGAACGACGGCGCGAGGCCGCGTTCAAGGAAACAGAAACGACAAGAGACGGATTGATAACATGACCTCCACTTATAAAACCGCGCTTGGCGCGACTCTGCTGCTGGCTTTGATCGCTGGTGGAACCGCAGTATCTGCACAGGAACGTGGCCACGGCTTCGACTTTGCAGCCGTTGATACCAATGGCGATGGCGAAGTCACCAAGGTCGAGGTGGATCAGTTCCGCGCTGCCCAATTCGCCAAGATCGATACCGACGGAAACGGCTCCGTTGATGCGGCTGAATTGCAGGCCGCCCACGAAATGCGCCAGCAGGAGCGCCGCACAGACCGCTCCGAGCGGATGATCGAGCGCGCTGACGCCAATGACGATGGCGTCCTGACACCGGACGAGATGCAGCCGCAGCGTCGCGGCGGCGATATGTTCGAGCGCCTTGATGCAGACGACAATGGCTCCATCAGTCAGGCTGAAATGGATGCCGCGAAGGAGCGCATGGAAGATCGTCGTGATGGCCGTCGCGGACACGATCGCCCCTCGCGCGGCTGATAGACTAGACTTTCCGGTCCGCTGCTGGAACGCTGCGGGCCGGAGCGACGATTGAAAGTGGCTCGGAGCCAAGATGCCTGAACGCGCAGAAGACACCGATGCGGCCCTGCTGGCACGCTATGCCGTGGGGGATCAGTCCGCCGCGCGTGCGCTTGCCAGCCGGCACGCGCCACGGGCGCTGTCGGTGGCAACACGTATGTTGGCGGATCCGGCAGAGGCGCAGGATGTAACGCAGGAGGCCATGATAAAAATGTTCAGAATCGCCCCTGATTGGGAGGAGGGCCGCGCCAAGGTTAGCACCTGGATGTACCGCGTCGTCTCGAACCTCTGCATTGATCGCCTGCGCGCACGTCGTGGCGGCACAGACCCCTTGGATGAAACCAACGAGCCTGCTGACACCGCCTTAACGGCACCGCAGCGTATGGAGGCCGCAGATCAATTACGGCTGCTGTACACAGCGATTGAACAGTTGCCTGAGCGTCAGCGCCTCGCCGTAACGCTGCGCCACATCGAAGAACTGCCCAACCCTGACATCGCCGCAATATTGGATAGCAGCATCGAGGCCGTCGAAAGCTTGCTGTCGCGGGGGCGGCGCACGTTGGCAACACTGCTGGCACAACACCGTGAAGATTTGGAGCCTCTGACATGACCGATCCGATGGATCCTATTCTGGACGATATGTTTGCATCCGCCCGCGCGGCGCGCCCACAGCCCGATGCGGACTTGATGGCCCGCATTCTGGGTGATGCGGCTGATCCGGCACCAACCACCCAACCAGCACCACGCCCCAGCCCTTCATTGTGGGACCGTTTACGCGCAATTGTTGAGGACAGTGTTCCCGGTGGTTTCGCTGGTATTGCCTCACTCACAACCTGCGCACTTGGCGGCATTTTGATCGGGTACGCCGGGTTGGGCGATCTACCTCTCTTGGCCGGGGTGGAGTTGCTGGAGGGGCAAAGTGTTGTGACCTTCGACAGCGGGTTATTGAACGAAGATATCGGCTATCTCAGCACGGAGGACGGAGCATGAGCGACGCGTCACGCAAACGCCGGGGAATGACGATCGCGCTGATCCTCTCGCTCGGATTGAACTTGGTTATTATCGGTACCGTCGCAGGAGCTGTCTTGCGCGACGGCGGGCACCCGGTTCGCACCGGCGTAGCGCCGGATTTGCGCGCAGCCATTTCAGCATTGCCCACCACCGGACGCGACCGTGTGCGCGAGGCAATGCGCAGCGCGATGCCGAACAATCGCTCGGATCGGGTGGAGCGATTGCACAGTGGTCGCCGTTTTGCTGCGGCTGTTCGCGCCGAACCTATCGAGCGGGCTATTATCGAACAAATCTTCGCCCAACGCGCCAACGTGGCCGATCAGCTGCGCCAAGCTGCGCAAGGGGCGCTGATAGACGCGCTTGCGGAAATGCCTGCGACGCAGCGTGCCGAATTTCTTCAGCAACTTCAGCAACCGCCCCGCGAGAGGAATGATCGTCGCGACGGAGCTGAGCAAAACAGGCCACCGCGCGACTAATCAATCGAGTGCCCAGCCCTCAGCGATTTGATCCCGCCCCCCTGCCTTGGCTACGTAAAGCGCACGATCAGCCGTTTTCAACAGCGATTCTACATTCTCACTGCCTGCGGACGACACTGCGATACCGATACTTGCAGTGCATGTGATCGGTTCGCGCTGCTTCAATTCGAACTCAACGTCGGCAATTGCGCTGCGAATGCGTTCGGCAACGCGCTGCGCACCGGCACGTCCCGTACCGGGAAGCGCGACGCAAAATTCTTCACCACCCAGCCGAACGACAACGTCAACGCCACGGACATTCTCCTGCAAACGGCGCGCAACCTGACGCAAAACTTCGTCGCCAGCATCGTGGCCATAGGTATCATTCACCGCCTTGAACCGATCCAGATCAATGATCAAAATGGCCAGGTCGCTGCCCTCCGCCCGCGCTTGTGTGAGCATATTCACCAGATGGTGATCGGCGTACCGGCGATTGTATAATCCGGTCAGCGGGTCGATCGCCGCCAAGCGTAATCCATCGAGAAGGTTTGTGCGCAAGCGATCCGAATATAGCTTCCGGCGCAGTTGCGAGCGTAGTCTAACAGCTAGTTCGGTCGGATCATGCGGCGGCATGACGTAATCCCACGCCCCCAAATCCAGCGCCTTGGCAGCTGTGCCCATATCATCGTCAGAAACCAAAAAGAGCAGCGCCGAATGGCGGGTTGGTTGCCGACGCGCAATGGTTGAAATCAACCGCAGGCCATCGCCAGAATCAGCAAGCTGCTGATGAACGACAAAGGCATCGGGAACGTCGGATATAATCCGCGCGGCGACTTCCTCCTCCGTCGTCGCGAAATCAACCTGCACCGCAAGTTTGTCACGAATAGCCTCAGCCCATGCCAAACCGCTGCGTTCATCCGGCGCGGCAATCAGAACAGAATGCGCGGGCGTCAGGACGATATCGTCAATCCCAGCGGGTGCTGCATCCAACCCCAGTTCACGGGTCGTTTCTGCCCTTAGTTGTAATTCGTCCGTAACGAACTTCATCCGCATCAGATTCCGCACCCGCGCGAACAGCGCCAAATCATGTATTGGTTTGACCAAAAAATCGTCAGCGCCGACCTCAAGCGCACGCAACCTGTCGTCGACGTCATCAACGGAGGTCATCATAACAATTGGCGTGAGTGCTGTTTCCCAGTCAGATTTCAATTCATGGCACAGCGCAAACGCATCTAGCGTTGGCATTGTAACATTCACCAGTACAACTGAAGGTTGCTCACTGCGGACCAGTTTTTTGGCCTCCTCAGCAGTGTCAGCAAATAAAACATCGTAATAAGCCGACGCTAGCTTCGTGCGGATCATCACACGATTAGCGGCGACATCGTCGACCAGAAGGATTCGTCCAGACATTTGAGCTCCACGGCATCCAATTTACTTTAGCCGTCTTTCAGCTGGATCGCGGCAGCCCGACTATACGGCATCAATCGTTGGCAAGCTAGTCAGACAACTATTCGGAACCCTACGTATCCCGCGAAAACTACAACAAAACGTCACTTTTTAGGCATCGAACGTTGTTCATGACACCTTTCACGATAGGCAATGGGCAACCCAATCACAGATCGATATGACCTATCGCAATCGTAGGAGGCGAATATGAACAAAGCATCAGCGGAGGCACTGGCAGCCAGTGTGCTGGGTTGGCTTGCGCAGGACGATGAGCGGTTAATGGCATTTCTAGGTGTCACCGGCGCTGATATCGGTGATTTGCGTACGAGATCGACTGATCCTGATTTTCTCAGCTTCCTGGTGGACTTTCTATTGCAGGACGAATCAGCATTGATCGATTTCTGTGATCGTATGAACCTGCCTTATGATGCGCCCCAGCGGGCACGCCTGCTGCTTCCGGGCGGCGACTTGCCGAATTGGACTTAACATGACCTTGAGTGATGTAACCCGCTCACAAATTGATGCGCTTAATTTATTGCCTGATGTACCGCTGATTGCCGTCGATGCAGACGAGGTGCTGGTTTATTTCATGCGCCATTTTCGTGATTTCAGCGCGCAAAATTCATGGCAACTCGACCCTACGGCGGGTCGATTGGATCACGCGTTGACTCATTTAGAGAGTGGTATGGTTGCAGATATGCCGACCAGTCTTGGTCTAATCGATGCGTTTTTCGAAGCTGAAGTTCACAATCAGCTCGCGATCAACAGCGCCGCCGAGGTTCTGGACGAGATGAGCCGAACTGCGCAGATCGTGGTTCTGACCAATCTGCCCCACGCAGCGCGGGATGGGCGGATTGCGAACTTGGCAGGCCATGGCATCCCCTACCCCGTCGTCACGAATTCCGGCGGCAAGGGATTCGCATTGACGGAACTGACGGCCAAAACTGGCGGTCCAGTATTGTTCATCGACGACAGTGCCGCCCAGTTAGAGAGCGCAGCCAAGGACGCACCAGTTGTGCGCCGCTTGCAGTTGATCGGCTGCGATTACGCAGCCCCGGCGCTGCGCAAAACGGATGCCGCAGAGGCGCTAGCGTTAGATTGGGATACAGGCCGAGACTGGATTAAAAGCATTTTGGGCTAACTCAGGCCAGTTCAACCAGACCGGCCCGAAAGCGGCGCATGTTTTTCACGTAATGCAGTGCTGATGCGCGGAGCATCTGTGCGCCGGCCTCATCAATCTGGCGCACGACCTTACCCGGAGCGCCCATCACCAGCGAATTGTCGGGGATTTCCTTGCCCTCAGTGATCAACGCACCCGCGCCGATCAAGCAGTTTCGTCCGATTTTTGCGCCGTTCAGAACCGTCGCGCCCATGCCGATCAAAGAGTTATCTCCGATGGTGCACCCGTGCAGCATCGCCTTATGCCCGATTGTACATCCCACCCCGATCGTTAGCGGATAGCCCGGATCGGAATGAAACACGCAGTTTTCCTGCACATTCGAATTCTCACCCACGCTCAACAGATCATTGTCGCCGCGCAGGGTGCAGCCGAACCAGATTCCGACACCAGCGGCCAGCTTCACGTTGCCAATGACATGCGCGCCCGGTGCGACCCACGCATCGGCGTCACAGTCAGGCGCGATATCGTCCAAGGTATAGAGGGGCATCAGGCAATCTCCTTGATTTCACCGGACATAATCCGCGCTCGCCGTGCGATGTCTGGGCGGCGATCACGGCGCAGACGCTCGGCTGTCAGGATCGCGCGAAGCTCTGCGTAGCATGTATCCAGATCATCATTGATGAGGATGTAGCGATATTCGGCCCAATGGCTCATCTCGCGCCGGGCCTCGCTCATCCTGCGCTCGATCACATCCACAGCGTCCTGCGCGCGCGCGTGAAGGCGACGCTCCAGCTCATCAATCGAGGGAGGCAGGATAAAAATCGAAATCGCATCCCGCCCCATTTCGGAGTTGCGGATTTGCTGACCACCCTGCCAGTCCACGTCAAACAGCACGTCAGAGCCCTGCGCACATGATTTGCGCACGGGACCGATGGGCGTGCCGTACAGGTTTCCGAACACCTCGGCGTGTTCCAGCATTTCGCCCTCAGCCACCATGCGCTCGAATTCTGCACGTTCGCGGAAAAAGTACTCGCGCCCGTCAACCTCTCCGACACGCGGGGGGCGGGTTGTTGCCGATACGGAAAACGAGATTTGCGGGTCATCCACCAACAGTCGCCGCGACAGCGTCGATTTTCCTGCGCCCGACGGCGAGGAGAGGATGACCAGCATACCGCGGCGGCTGATTTCGGGGCGTTCTGGAGTCATGGTGGCCTCACTCGACATTCTGGACTTGCTCGCGCATCTGATCGATTACGACCTTTAGATCAAGCGCAACACCAGTCAAAGCTGCATCGCCAGATTTTGCGGCCAGCGTATTGGCCTCACGATTGAACTCCTGCATCAGGAAATCAAACTTACGCCCCATGGGTTTGGGCGAGGTCAGCAAATCGCGCGCGGTTGCGACGTGTGCAGTCAGGCGATCCAGCTCCTCGGTCACGTCCGCTTTGACAGCAAGCAATGCAAGCTCCTGCTCCAACCGGCCCTCGTCAACACCGGTTTGCATCAGGGTAGCGAGGCGGGATCGCAATGTTTCACCGCTGCGCGCGGCTCGGGCGGCGGCGCATTCTGCGGCTTGGCGCAGCAGTGCCTCCACACGCGATACTGCCGCTGACAAAATATCGTGGAGTTTCGCGCCCTCCTCCGCCCGGCTCGCGAGCAATGCGGCGACAACGGCGGGAATATCTTCTCTCGCTGATGCCAGCCAAGCGTAGCCCGGCTCCGCGCCGTCCATCACGCCCCGCAAGCCCAGAATATCCGTTGCGTTGGGAGAGGTGAGAGGAGCGCCAGCAGATTGCGCCACCCATTCGACTTCGGCGATTGCGGCGATCGCAGCGGCCAAGGCCTCCGCATTGACGATGCTGCGTGCGGTGCCGGACAGACGAGTATAGCGGAGGGATATTGTCACAGTTCCGCGTGTGATTTGGGCGGAAGCGGCCTTGCGCAACTCGCCCTCGATATCGTCAGCGCCATCTGGAACGCGCAACCGCAGGTCTAAACCACGAGAGTTCACGCTGCGCGTCTCCCACGCCCAACTCATACCGCCCGATGAACCATCGATCCGGGCGAAACCCGTCATGGATTGCATATTTTGCTCCTGTTCAACGTTCGTTAACCTTTCAAAGGGAAACTTCGTTTAAAATGCCATTCAAATGCTATCATTCCTGAGACGCCCGCGTAACCTTGGGCGACTGGCGTGGCAAGGTGGGCAAAATGAGCAGACAGATCATACTCAACGATCTTACAGCATATTGGAACGAATTGCGGGGGCATCGACTGGCCCCGCGGCGATCCGATCTGAATCCCAGCCGCTTTGGCGCGGCTTTGGAGCATATGTTCATACTAGAGGTTGTCGAAGGTGGACCCTTGCGTATCCGCCTGGCGGGAACACGGCTGTGCGATATTATGGGGATGGAGGCACGGGGAATGCCCGCCCGCGCAATTTTTGCCGAGGGCGATCAGATGCGCGCCGACAATTTGTTCACCGAGGTTGTCAGCCACCCCGCCTGCATCGACATTTCACTGACTGCCAGCGGTGAGGGCGGTGTAGAATATGCAGGCGGCATGATCCTGCGTCCCCTAGCGGATGATTTTGGCGAGATTACGCGCGTTCTGGGCTGCCTTGTGATTGAGGCACCTCGGTTCGAAACGGATTTGGCACTGACTCTCGGCTCGGTCCGCATTGATACGTTACGTGAGGCTGGAACCATCCCCGCAATCGCTGGATTCGCGGAGGGTCAGGCGACCTTTGACGGCCCACGACTGCAAAGCGTTCAGGGCGGCAACCGTCCGGTACGCCAACCGCTGAGCCGCGCACACCTGCGGGTCGTCAGCTCAAACGATTGAGTTAGTCCTGCGCCCACTCGGACTCGGGAATGCCCTGCAACGCCAATAATGCAGTCAAATCGGAGTGGTCGAGGACCGCATTTGCGCCGTCCCGCAGGGCCTTTTTCGCCTTGTAGGCGACACCTAGACCGGCAGCCTCAACCATTGCCAGATCGTTTGCACCGTCGCCGACAGCGATAACCGCATTCGCATCAAAGCCACCTGCACTGGCAAGCTCTTGCAACGAATCGAGCTTTGCCTGACGACCCAAGATCGGGTCCGAAACCGAGCCGGTCAGATGATCATCCTCAAACAACAGGGTATTCGCGCGGTTGATCGCAAAGCCCGCAGCTTGGGCCACGCGCGAGGTGAAATAGGTAAAGCCGCCGGACACCAACGCGGTCTGCGCCCCGCGCTGCGCCATTGTGCGCACCAGAATACGCGCACCGGGGTTTAGCGAAATCCGTTCGGCGTAACATTGATCCAGAGCTGAGCGTGGCAGGCCCGCGACCAAGCCGACACGCTCTCGCAAGGCAGCCTCGAAATCCAGCTCGCCCTGCATGGCGCGTTCTGTGATGTCCGCGACGCGATCCTTGACCCCAGCAAAATCCGCCAGTTCGTCGATACATTCGACAGGGATCATGGTGCTATCCATGTCAGCAATCAGCATCCGCTTTTCACGACCCTGCGCTGGTACAATATTCAGATCGCATCCCGTAGGAGCGACGGCAGTTCCCCCTGATGTACACGCGATCTGCACCGCAGTCGCGGCCAGACGAACGGGCGTTTCGGGGTTATCCAAACCGGCCACGACGTCTGCGACCTGCGCATCAGAAATGCCCCCGGCGGAGGTAAGAACGGCGAAATGTGTCATGGTGCCTCCGGCAGTGGGAATGTCCGGCCCAGCTAGGGCCGAACATTGAGTAGCTCGATCAGACGATGGCGCGATTGGCCAGTGGAGCCTTTGCCAGCTCCTCCGCGACGAGGAACGCGAGTTCCAGAGCTTGGCTGGCGTTCAAACGCGGGTCGCACGCGGTGTGGTAACGATCCGACAGATCCTCATCCGTTACCGCACGAACACCGCCTGTACACTCGGTGACATCCTTGCCTGTCATCTCGAAATGCACGCCGCCGGCATAGGTGCCTTCTGCTTTGTGAATTTCAAAGAACTGCTGAACTTCTGCCAGCACACTCTCAAACGGACGGGTTTTATAGCCCGACGGCGATTTGATGGTGTTGCCGTGCATTGGATCGCAGGACCAGACGACCTTGCGGCCCTCACGCTCCACCGCGCGGATCAGGGCTGGCAAGTGATCGCCAACTTTGCCTGCGCCAAAACGGGCGATCAGGGTCAGTCGTCCCGCCTCGTTGTTGGGGTTGAGACGGTCGATCAGGTCGATCAGCTCATCCGGTTGCAGCGATGGGCCACACTTCAGGCCGATCGGGTTGATAACGCCGCGGCAGAATTCAACGTGTGCGCCGTCAGGTTGACGGGTACGATCGCCGATCCAGATCATGTGGCCGGAGCCAGCGACGACCTGACCAGTGGTCGAATCTACGCGGGCCAGCGCCTCCTCGTACTCAAGCAGCAGCGCCTCGTGCGAGGTGTAGAAATCCACCCGGCCCAGTGCGTCTGTGTTGCCGGAGTTGATGCCCGCAGCCTCCATAAAGGCAAGGCTTTCGGAAATCCGGTTGGCAAGATCACGGTAAGACGTGGTCGCGGCCGCATCCGCGAACCCCAACGTCCATTCGTGCACACGGTGCATATCCGCGAAGCCACCCTGCGAGAAGGCCCGCAGCAGGTTCAGCGTTGCAGCGGACTGGGTGTAGCCCTGCAACATGCGCTCGGCATCGGGGATCCGCGCCTCTGGCGTGAATTCGAAGCCGTTGATGATGTCGCCGCGGTAGCTGGGAAGCTCCACACCGTTTTTCACTTCTGTATCGGACGAGCGTGGTTTGGCGAACTGGCCGGCCATGCGGCTGACCTTCACTACGGGCAATTTTGCGCCATAGGTCAGAACCATCGCCATTTGCAGCAGCACGCGGTACGTGTCGCGGATGTTGTCGGCTGAGAACTCGCCGAAGCTTTCGGCGCAATCGCCGCCCTGCAACAGGAACGCGCGGCCCTCGGCCACGTCGGCCAGCTTTTTGCGCAGCGCACGCGCCTCACCCGCAAAGACCAACGGTGGATAAGACGCGAGGCGACCCTCAACGGAGGCCAATGCCTCCGCGTTGAGATAGTCTGGCATCTGGATACGTGGCTTTGCGCGCCATCCGGCTTTGGTCCAGGTCGGGGACATTCTACGTCACTCCTGTAGCGATCTACGAATTGGAGCGCCTGTCTAACATGCCATTTCAGGGGCTGACCAGTCAGCTTGATGCGCTTTACACAGGTTTTGCAAAAGTCTGCCCTCAAAAATGCGGCTTGATACGCATCATTCTTAGTCGACACCGATGAAACTGATAAAAATCCGCTCCAAAAGCAGCTGCGACGATGGCAGGTCGCTTTCAGACGCTTGACGAACCCTATCTATTGCGACGAACTGACCCGACCATCCGTAGGGGGCGAGGCTGTATGGCTAATCTTGAGACCAAAACGCAGACCTTCGTCTTTCTGATGACGGAAAATTATTCGCTGCTGTCCTATGCCTGCGCGGTCGAACCCCTGCGTCTAGCCAACTGGGCCATGGGCGAGGAGCTGTACCGCTGGCGACTGTGCGCAGATGGTGGTGAGGTTGCGGAATGCTCGAACGGGCAAAAGACGCTCGTGGATATGGGATTTGAGGAACTGTCACGCGATGACGTTCTGATGATCTGTTCGGGCGTGGATGTTAAAGGTGCGACCACCAAGAACCTGTTGCAGTACCTGCGACGTGAGGCCCGGCGCGGCATCGTCATCGGCGGACTGTGTAATGCGACCTACATTATGGCGCGCGCGGGTTTGCTGGACGGCAAACGCTGTACAATCCATTGGGACAATCGCGACAGCTTCCTTGAAGACTTTCCCGACATTAATCTTAGCCAGGCGATCTACACGATCGACGGCAATCGCTATTCCTCGGCTGGGGGGTCTGCATCTGCCGACCTAATGCTAAAGCTGATATCCGACCGGCACGGGCAGGAATTGGCAAACCGCGTGGCGGATCAGATGATCTACACCACAGTCCGTACCGACCGTGAGGAACAGCGCCTCTCTATTCCAACACGAATCGGCGTGCGGCACCCCAAGCTGGCAACTGTCATTCGCATGATGGAGGAACACATCGAGGAGCCGGTCAGCCCATCCCTGCTGGCCACGGACGTGGGGATGAGCACGCGGCAGCTTGAACGCCTGTTCCGGCGCTATGTGAATCGCTCACCCAAGCGGTATTACATGGAATTGCGGCTGCAAAAGGCTAAAAACCTGCTGATGCAGACAGATATGACAGTTATAAACGTGGCATTGGCGTGTGGGTTCACGTCACCGTCGCACTTCTCCAAATGCTATAGGTCGCATTTTTCGACCACTCCGTACCGGGAACGCGGGACACAGGGCGCGGAGCTGGCGTAAGCTGCGCGAACTGTCACATAAATTACGTATGATTGTTCTTGCTTTCCGTTCCGGTCAGCCCTAAATGGTGGCTTGTAAGGTTATCTACTCCGAATTCTTCGACTCATAGCAGCCGCGGTACTTCGTTTTGGGATTGCATTGCGCTAATGCCCACACATGTCGTGTGGGCCACACTATGAGGAATACTCGGATGGCTAACGGCACCGTGAAATGGTTCAACTCCACTAAAGGCTTCGGCTTCATTCAACCTTCTGACGGCGGCAAGGACGTTTTCGTTCACATTTCCGCAGTTGAGCGCGCTGGCCTGTCCGGCCTCGACGAAAACCAGAAGATCTCCTACGAGCTGGAAACAGGCCGTGATGGCAAGCAGAGCGCAGGCTCGCTGTCCGTCGAGTAAGCTGATTACAGCTTCCGGCATTTGAAAATACAGGCGGCGGTCAGGCAACTGACCGCCGTTTTGCTGTTTGGCTCAGCTCTCCCTCATTCTCCACCCTTTTGGATGCAGCTCAAACGTCCGGGTATCAGTGGGTGCAAAATCTGAACTGCTGCCCTCAACCGCATAGCGACAAACGATGACAGAATCGCCGTCAATATCGATTAGATTGAAATCGTTAGCCTCCCCCCGCATCCGCGTTGACAGGCCCGTTCCTGCATGAATTTGTAAAATCGTGTTCCGCCCTGCCCGTTCGGCAAATGGCTCAGCACGCCAAGTATGTAGATGGCCCGACAGAATGATGTCAGCCTTACACGCTGACAATTGATCTACCGCTCGCGCCGCGCCGCGCATAAGCTGCTTCGTATCTTCGGCAGAGTGCTGCATCGGGTGGTGTGCGACAACGATACGTGCGCGACGCCCTCGGGTCCCCTCGAACGCCGAGCAGACACGCCTGATGGCGCGAGACGTAAACCAACCTCGCTGAACGCTCCACGGATCTACGGTATTGACGCCCACAACGATCATTTCATCGTCTTCGTGGGACGGCTCTAAATCAGCTGAAATCCACTTACGGTAGCGGCGCCAAGGCATTAGAAATCTCAAGAATATGTTATAGAGCGGTACATCATGATTGCCTGGCACGATCAGAACGGGCGCCTGTAGCTGGTCTATAAACGCACTAGCCCCCTGAAACTGATCCACCCGCGCGCGCTGAGTTAAATCTCCGGAAATGGCCACCAAATCTGGCTTTAACCGGTTCACCGCGTCCAGAAGCGGCGCAAGCAATTCTGGGCGATCACGGCCAAAGTGCAAGTCGGATAAGTGTACCAGTCGCCTCATCGTACGTCGTCCAATCGCGCCTCTGGAACGACAACACGTAACGCTCCCTGTTGAACTTTCATGTCGAAGGGGCCGCTCATCTGCGTTCGCTCGCCGTCGCATGCGACCAATCTGGAGCTTTTGTGGGTCGTGATCCGTATTTTCTCTGCTGCAATCATTTCAAAATTCCGGTGCGGCTCCGCTGTGCCGGTCAGCAAAGCTAGCGCATGTCCCACCATACCCCACCGCCCTGAGTTCATGGCGATGAATAGAACAAGCTTTCCTTGGGCGACATCTTCGCGTCCCTGCAAGCCGACCTGATCCAGCTGGAATGCATTATTGACGGCAAACACCATTGGCGTTGTCACCTCGCGGCGAGTGCCGTCTACCTCAATCACCAACTTCAGCGGGCGACGCAAGGTCACGAGTGTTTTCAAAACGGACCAATACGCCGCAATGCGGCTGCGCCCCCAGCGAGAGTAAATTTTCTCGCGATTTTTCAGGATTTCGGGATAAGCACCCAAGCTGGCATTGTTCAGAAACAAGCGATCATTGATTGTCGCCACAGGAACGTATCGGTCAAAATTGGATACAAGAACATCTACAGCCTCCTCAATCTCCAACGGAATATCTAGCGAGCGTGCGAAATAGTTGAACGTCCCCAGCGGGATGATACCCAGCCTCTGCTCTGTTCCTATCAGTTCGCCCGCAACGGCGCAGATCGTCCCGTCCCCGCCGGCAGCTACAATAGTTGTATATCCGTCCTCGACAGACTTCCGCGCTGCCTCGGAAATATCCGATCCGGATTTCACCAGTTTCAAATCAAAGGTCGCACCCGACCTCTCCAACGCAGCCCTAATGCGATCTGGTGATTGCGATGTTTCCTGCTTGCCTGACGCAGCATTCAATATGACACAAGTGTCGTGCGCGGTTGTCTTGGTATCAGACGCACGCCCGCTGTCACGCGAAGGTAATTTGGTCGGATTAGATATCATGATGAGCTCCGCAATAGCCAAACCGAAATCGGCCAACTGGACATTCATCAACAACGCTACACCTCAACTAGTTCCACGCAGACGTGAGGTGATGGGCAACTACCTGCACACCTAAGCGATCGAAAGGGGACTGCTGCATTAGTCGGTTAGTTTGGCCGCTTTCGCGCTTTAAGTCGTTCATGTCGCATGGGTCCCCGTTTAAACACCACCGCGTTTCGCGCGGCATCATCCTTTGCGCCTTGGTCTTGTCCTGGTTTAGTTCCGGTCTCTTTCGAGCAATGTTTGCTATGAAGGAGACAAGGAATGGCAACGAGATACACCGACGAGTTTCGACGTGATGCAGTGCGCATCGCAACCACCAGTGGCCTGACGCGGCCTCAGGTTTC
>Ga0115567_10003252_pt1 | contig 16042 bp, 12 predicted proteins | sample COGITO_mtgs_1204_2_FD_88679 | JGI IMG/M metagenome (GOLD analysis project Ga0115567, IMG submission 88679) | Pelagic marine microbial communities from North Sea - COGITO_mtgs_120412 | ecosystem: Environmental > Aquatic > Marine > Epipelagic | place: Germany:Helgoland, sampling site Kabeltonne... | reverse complement strand
ACCGGTCAATCGTTATGAGACCACTCAGGGCAGCAACGACTGATACCAGCGACCAATACTGCTGGATACTTCCGGGACTAGGCGGGTACCGGTTCTGCCGGGCGGCGTGCAAGCACAACGCCCAGCAGAGCCATGGCGCCACCGGCAACAAGCAGCGCCATATCACCCACATCAAAACCAATCAGTTCCAGCCCCGGCAATGCCACCAGGCCTCCGCCCACGCCGGCCAGTAGTCGCCCCGCTTTGCCAGCCGCGCCACTGCGATCAAGAAAACCCAATCCTGGTAAATAGTCCTGCAAGGACCCGGCAATCAACAACACACCAACACCAACCGTTACGGTCGCCGACAAGGTATCCCAGAAACTGCCCGCCATGGTAAGCGCCGGATCAAGCACAAAAAAGAACGGGATAAAATAGATGACACTGCCCAGCCGCATGGCCTTGAAGCCGGTTGTCAGCGACGACGCGCCGGCAATACTGGCAGCGGCAAATGCGCCCAGCGCCACCGGAGGTGTAATAAATGACAGCATGCCCCAGTACAGAATGAACAGGTGTACACTCATCGGGTCCAGACCGCCCTGAATCAGCGCCGGCGCCAGAATGATGGCAAGGAAGATATAGGCGGCAGTCACCGTCATGCCAATGCCGAGCACAAAACTGGTCAACGCCCCCATCAGCAAGAGCAGCAGCACCGAGTCACCGGCCAGGTACAACAGATCGTTAACCAGCGTACCTGAGAGCCCGGTCAGCGACAAAGCGCCCACAATCAGACCAACACCCGCCATGATTGCCAGCAACTCCACCAGCAGTTTACCGGCAGCCACCAGGAACGCACCGGCTGCCCTGACGTCCCAGCGGTTGCGCGACAGTTGATTGAGCGCCAGCAACAGCCCTGTGGCGTAAAAGGGTGCAACGGCTTCTCGCTGCAGATACACCAGCAAGAAGATCAGCACGGCAAATGAGGCGATGTAAAACCAGCCCTCTCGCATGGTCGCAGCCAGACTGGGCAACTGTTCTCGCGGTGTGCCTTGCAGGCCGGTGCGCGCTGCATAGGCATCGACCTGGACAAACAGGCCAAAAAAGTACAACAACGCGGGTATTGCGGCCGCCAGTGCCACCGTGGTGTAAGGCACATTCAGAAAGGTCGCCATGACAAACGCTGTCGACCCCATGATGGGCGGCAACAACACGCCACCGGTTGACGCGCAGGCTTCGACGCCACCGGCATATTCACTGGACATACCATCGCGTTTCATCGCCGGGATGGTCATTTGCCCTGTGGTCAGCACATTGGTGATAACACTGCCACTCATGGAGCCCATCAGACCGCTGGAGACAATCGCCACTTTCGCCGAGCCGCCACGCACGTGACCGAACATGGCAAAAGCCAGATTGATAAAGAACCTGCCACCACCGGTATGCTGCAGAGCAATGCCGAAAATGAGAAAGCCGATGACCAGTTGTGCAAACGCCCTGAACGGCAGCCCCAGAATACTTTCGATGCTCATGACATGGTAGGACGCGGTTTCGGCTACCGATGACGTCATGCCAGAGATCGGACCCGGCAGACGCTCTGCCACGATCGGATACAGGGAGAACACCAGCACCAGCACAAACAGAGTCAGGCCACCGCATCGCCGCACCGCCTCAAGCGCCAACGCCCATAACAGATAGCTCATCCACACGGCGTAGGTTGGTGCTGCGAACTCCCAGCCATAGTCCAGCATGGTTTCTGCATTAACAAAAAAGAATCCACAGACAGCAAAAGCGCCCGCGCCAAGCACAGCGTCATACCAGTAATGGGTTGCCCTGGCGTGCGCCGGATAAATCAGAAAAGCCAGCGGCAGTAATAACGCAAGCAGTGCGTAGTAATAGTGATTTTGTACCGTAATGACAAAATCCATCAACGGTGTTTCGGAGAACAGACGCAACGAATCCATCGCCAGGAATGCACTCAGCACCGCCGCGATGGCAACCAGCCAGCGCACCGGCGCAGACATTGACGTGGGCGTACGCGGCATCAGTGCCAGACCGGATCGAACCCGGCCTCCTGCAATCGCTCTGCCCGCAGTTGTTGCCAGCGCGTCATGAAGGCATCGCGATCATCAATGCCTTCGCCTTCAACTTCCGCCCAGGCGTCGGCCAGCACCGCCTGACGCCGAATCAGCGACTGATTGTGCGCCTCATACTCATCGGTCCAGGCACCAATCTCACGCCAGTAACGGACCGCCCCTTCATGATAGGGCACTACCCAGTTAAAGACCTGGGATTCCAGCGCCCACCCGATGGCACCCGGGTCGGCATTTTTGAAATCATCAAAGTTTTCGTTGATCACCCGTGTCATCCAGTACACCGTCGCCTCGTCCTGGCTCTCCAGCGCAATCAGAATCGGATAGGGATAGGTTCCAGCCTGATGTGGCTCATCATCACTGATTCCGGCGCCCCGGGTGGCGTTGTATTGATTGAAATAGGGGCCAATTGCCAGCATACGCTGCCAGCAGGCCTCATCATCGTGGGGCGCCGGTAACCAGCGAATTCCCCGAGGCGACGCTTCCAGCCGGCGTGTCGGTCCGGACACAGTGGTGCCAAACGCGGCATCGACATCGCCATTAATGACGCCTTCCCACATAGCCTCATAGCCCGGAAAATCAACCCGTTCGACATCATCCCAGGTCAAACCGCCGCAAGCCAGATAGGCTTCCATTGAAACATTGAGGGCGGGCGCAGCGCGCACATACGGCACGCGTCGGCCTCTGAGCTCGGCAAAGCTGGTGACGCCAGTATCTGCGGCAACGGCAACTGCCTGATTACTCAGACCATTGGAGCTCATCAACAGTCGCAGGGGTTTGGGGCCCCATTGCGGGTCGGCAAACTGAAACATACCTTCCTGGGCAAAGTAGGTTGCCACACCGTTAGCGGAAAACTGCACCCGGCCGGTATCCAGCGGCAACAACCGGGATACATCATTCTGCCCCGGAATCACCCGCAGGGTAATATTGTAGCGATCACGTAACATGGCGCCGATGGCGACCGCCTGGTTGTAGCCGGTGGTACCCAGATTGTAGGCTGTCCACGCCATCTGACGCGGCAGTTCAGGTTGTTCGGACTGCCCGAAAGCTGACCCTGACAGACACATGGCCACAGCCAGGGTGGCTGAGGCCATCAATTTTCCACCAATCCGCGACGCCAATACCAGTTTGTTCAAACGCATTATTATTCTCCTGCCCGAAGCAAAAGCTGCGGGTGTCCGGCTGTTGCGTTCAGAGAGTATCAAGGTCGCTAAAAGAGTGGAAGGAATATGCCATACTTTGCGGTATCAGGTAGGCGCGTAACGATGATCTGAGACGATAATCAACGCCCGGTAAGATCAACACAGTTTCGAGGTGCCCCTATGGCCCGAGTTATCATGAACAGCTTCCTCAGGGACGCCCTTGGCGATGCCGGATCGACCCTGGACCCGGCCGGCAATCTGGAGATTCCTGTAACGTCAATGCGCGGTCTGTTTACAGCGTTGGATGCGGAATACCCGGGATGTCGCAACGCCCTGTCGTCTGCCGCGGTGGCCATTGATGGCGACATCTATACCGATGCACTGATAGAGCCACTGAACGAGACAAGTGAGGTGGTGTTTATCCCGGCGATTGAAGGCGGATGAGCGAGAATGCGCGGGACGCGGCGGTAGCAGGAGGTACGGAGGGTAGAAAACTCTGACGATAGAAAGCTCGGGGACGTGCGACTGACAGCACCGTCAGCTGCTTATGGCAGCCGCCGGCGCTCCCGTCTGGCTGATTCGACGCAATTGCAGGAGCAATACGCCGAACCTACCGGAGGTACTTTACAGACTTCACATACGTCGACCTGAGACCGGGATGGCACCGAAGTCAGTATTGAAGCTGCCGTTCAACTGATCGTCGATCACGGTACCGTTAAACACCAGTGTCATGGTCTGGCCCTGGGCATCAACGGTAGTGCTGAAGCTGACCGCTTCGCCATCAACTGAAACCGCGTCCAGCGGTGCGCCGCCCAGATCCTGTGACGACATTTCGCCAGTGAGGTCTTCATTGACAGTCAGGTTGGCATCCATCGCGCCGATCGGCGTATCAATCGTGATGACCCACCCGCCCACCAGTGGGTGCGGCTCAGACATATTTGCGCAGGCAGTAATGAACAGCGCCACGATGACACCCGTAATGAGTGAGCCAATTCTTGTTCGCATAGTGAAATCCCCTTCATGGTAATTTAAGTGTTGTATGATCTTTTACGTTATGCACAACCGTGTTTGGATATTCAGCTGTTGTGCATCCAGGCAGAACCCGGCAACTGTCCTGCGTGCCCGGACCGCCCGAGACTGACAGCGGCTGGAAGCTGGCCTACTTTGATATTGAATTGCGCTCAGGTCAACGGCTTTTTCGTTAAAGCACCCAAAAACTCTGACGAATTCATGTAACTTGCAAAAATTCGTCAGATTTCACCAGGCCAGTTGCAGGATCTCCATGACATCATCGGCTGAGGCTATCTTTCTTGGATTGGCTTTGACCACATTGTGCTGCGCTGCCGCTGCCGCAATAGCCGGCAACTGGTCGGCCGTCACACCTACTTCCCTCAAACTGACCGGCAGTTCCAGGCGTCGCAACCAGTCCCGCAAAAAATCTGCTGTATTGTTCTCATCGCAGCCCAGTGCGCGCCCTATTTGCTGCTGCCGCGCTGCATTCTCCGGCTCGTTCCAGCGCAGTACCGCCGGCAACATGACACAGGAAGTATAGCCATGAGGAACGCCGCACATGGCCCCCAGAATATAGCCGATGCCATGGCTGGCACCGTGCCTTATCCGCCCCAGACCCGTGCCGGCGAGCCAGGTTGCCTGCTGGTTGAGAGCACGGGCAGCGAGGTCGGCAGGGTTTGTTTTCATGGCAGGCAGTGATTCGGCGAACAATTTCACGGAATGCAGAAAGTGACCCTGCGCATACGCATGTGAATCCATCGAGCAATAGCCTTCGACAGCGTGATCCAGCGCCCTGATGGCGGTCGACAACCATAACCATGTCGGCGTATGTAATGTCAGCGCAGGGTCGTAAATAATCTGCCTGGGCGCCAAGCCAGGTGCCTTGTAACCCTCTTTAGCACGTTTATCGCTATCAGTGACGCCTGCATTATTGCTGAACTCGGCTGCCGACAATGTCGTCGGCACCGCGATCTGGTAAACCGGAGACTGACGGCGCAGCACTGGCTCGGTGCCACACAGCGCCCCCCGCGAGCCATTGCTGAATTGAGCGAATTCCAGCAGTTCGGCCTCCTGCTCAATACCGGCATTCAGACAAAACTGGATCACCTTGCCGGCATCAATCATGGAACCCCCGCCGACCGTGAGGATGATATCTGCATCCACCGCACGCGCCTGGCTCAAGGCATTCAACACGTCCCGTCGTGGCGAGTGCGCGCCCATGACGTCAAAGACCGAGGCCAGACGATCGCCCAGAACCTGTCTCAGGTCGTCAACCAGCGACGTCTGGCGGGACAGAGTCCCAGACACCACCAAAAATACCCGCGCCTTGGGCAGCCCTGCCAGCTCGGCAGCCAGGGACTCCTGCACAGTAGCCCCCAGGCGCACCCGTTGCAGCCCGGTGTAGTCAAATATCAAAGGCTCCATCATGATTTCCCTGTTTATCGCTCCACGCAAGTTGGTATGCTAAAATTGAAGCCGTTCATGTTCTGCTATATGCTCTGCAATTAACGCTAACTACCTTTCATTAACTCTGCTTATTCTGTGCACCCGGCTACGAGGTTGTCATGATCGAACTTACTATTAACGGAACCACCCGGCAACTGGATATTGAGCCGGAAATGCCCTTGCTCTGGGCGCTTCGCAATGAACTGGGCCTGACCGGCACCAAGTTTGGCTGTGGTATTGCCGCTTGCGGCGCCTGCACCGTTCATGTCGACGGCCAGCCCGTGCGCAGCTGCATGACGCCTGTCAGTGCCGTGCAAAACGGCCAGGTCACCACCATCGAGGGCCTTGCTGTTGATGCCACCGGCAACCGCGCCATAACAGCCGTACAACAGGCCTGGGTAGATCATCAGGTGCCACAATGTGGCTACTGCCAGTCGGGCATGATCATGGCTGTCAGTGCGCTGCTGGCCGACAATCCGAACCCGGATAAGGCAACTATTGAGCGCAGCGTCAGCAACGTCTGCCGATGTGGAACCTACCCTCGTGTCAGTAAGGCGATTCAGGCACTGATTGCCGAACAGGCCACGACCAATACGCCCCAGGGAGAAACCGCATGAAAATGAATCGACGCCGTTTTTTGCTGGGCACCACCGTCATTGGCGGCGGATTGCTCTTGGGTTACGCGGTAACTCGCCCAACACGTCAGTCTCTGGCCAACCGCGATCACGCGGAAGCCGGACAGACATTTTTGACTACCTGGCTGCGTATTGACCCTGACAACAAGGTCACGGTTGTGGTGCCACATTCAGAAATGGGTCAGGGCGTGCTGACATCGTTGCCGATGATGGCCGCTGACGAAATGGATGCCGACTGGAATCTGGTGCGGGTAGAACAGGCGCCGGCAACCGACCTGTTTGCCAATGGCGTGCTGATCAAGGGCTTTGCCATGTCCATGGGCCTGAACGTGCCCGCGTTTCTGGATCGCAGCGTCGACTTTGCAACGCTGAAAGCCGCCGAAATCATGAACATGCAGATCACCGGTGGCAGCAGTTCCGTGCGCTTTACCGGCGAGATGGGCATGCGTGCTGCCGGCGCTGCCGCCAGGCAGATGCTCCTTGAAACCGCTGCCGGACAATGGAACGTTGATGCCAGCGAATGCGATGCCCGCAACAGCTTTGTTTATCACGAAGCCAGCGGTCGTTCTGCCAGTTTTGGCGAACTTGCCAGCGCCGCCTCTCAGTTAGAGCCGCCTCGTAACCCGACACTAAAAACGCCGGACCGCTTCACCCTGATGGGCACGCCCGTGCCGCGTGTTGATATTCCTGCCAAAGTCGATGGTACTGCCATGTATGGCATTGACGCCCGACCCGAAGGCCTGCTTTACGCAGCAGTGACCACGGCTCCGGTATTTGGCGGCAAGCTGGCCCGAGTCGATAATGTTGACGCTGTCATGCAGCGCCGTGGCGTAAAACGCGTCATTGAGCTTGAGGATGCCGTTGCCGTAGTCGCCGATAATTACTGGCGCGCCAGTGAAGCATTAAAACAGTTACAGCCAGTGTTCACTGACACCGACTTTGACGAAAGCAGCACACGTAACATTTTTGCCGAATTCGATGCAGCGCTGGATAACGGCGATCGCCATGAAGATGTGCACGCCGGTGAAGCGGCCCAGGCTTTCGACCGCGCGGCGGAAACAGTCACCGCGAATTATCGTGTACCGTATCTTGCGCACGCCGCCATGGAACCGATGAACTGTACCGTTCACTTTCATGGCGACCGCTGTGATGTCTGGACCGGTACCCAGGATAATCTGGGCATTCGCGGACGCGTGGCGTCAGTCGCGGACATGGACGAGAATGCTGTCACCGTGCATCCGTTTTATCTGGGTGGTGGTTTCGGCCGTCGATTGCCACAATCAACCAATACCATTGATCAGGCAACCCGCATCGCCAGCTATTTTGATGTCCCGGTGCAGACCCTGTGGAGTCGGGAAGAAGATACCCGTCAGGATTATTACCGGCCTGCTGTCAGCAGCCGGTTCAGGGCCGCACTGGACAGTAATGGTCAGCTGACCGCTTGGGAAAACGTTTACATCGGCAAAAACGAGCCGGTGGAAGCGGCGCATATTGCCTATCAGGTGCCTAACCAGCAGATCGATTATGTGGAGAGCCCGACTCATGTGCCATTTGGCGCCTGGCGCAGCGTGGCGCATTCACAGCATTCGTTTTTTCTGGAATCGTTCACTGACGAACTGGCCTGGCATGCACGGCAGGACCCGCTACAGTATCGGCTGGCGTTGCTGCAGGACAAACCACGTCACCGCCGCGTACTGGAACAGGCAGCCGCCAGTGCGGCCTGGACTACGCCTGTGCCCGCAGGTCGTGCCCGTGGTATCGCACTGCAGGAAAGTTTTGGCAGCATCGTGGCTGAAGTCGCAGAGGTATCACTGACCGAGGCCGGTGAAGTCCGGGTCGAAAAAGTTACCTGCGCCATCGATTGCGGTCGCGTGGTCAATCCGGACACGGCTGCTTCACAAGTTGAAAGCGGCATCATTTACGGCCTGACGGCGGCCATGTACGGTCAGATCAGTATCGAGAATGGTCGCGTCAAGGAAAGCAATTTCCACGACTACGAAATGTTGCGGCTGGCTGATTCGCCCGAGATTGAGGTGATTTTACTGGAGTCTGACGATGCGCCTGTCGGAGGGCTTGGTGAACCGGCCACTCCGCCGATTTCGGCCGCGGTTACCAATGCGCTTTATGCCTTGACGGGCCAGCGTGTACGTGAACTTCCGTTAAAGAACTACCGCTTCCTGCCACCTCCCACTGAGGCGGCGGAAACCGTCTGATCAGCCACTGACGCGCCGATAATGCAATGCCACCGGCACAGCCGGTGACATTGCATTATCGGCATCAGAATGCGTCGCGACTCAGCATGTTGCTCTGAACCATAAATGAACGGAACTCAGGATATTCCAGTCCCATGGTTTTGTTGCGATCCATGATGGTGAACGGCAGCGCCAGCTGCTGACGTGATTGCTCAGGCATTTCATCCAGAGCGATCTTGCCATCAATATTCACGTCCATGAAGCCCATCGCCAGTGCAGCCATGTAGTCATCCTCATTGATCTCATGGTCATTCTCGCTTGGCTCCTCGTACCGGAAGGAGATGCCGCCATAGAGCATTTCTTCCCAGGTCTGCTCGCCAAATCGGACGGTTACTGAAGGGTCCGGGTTGCTCAGGTTTGCTGTCGAGTTGTCATAGACTGTGCGATGAATGACAAAAGTACCGGCAGGCGCTTCAATAGGCTCCTGAAACTGGAAGTAACGCTGCCAGTTGAAATCGTAGTTCGGTACCGACAGCACAACTTCTTCCCGACCATCGGGATAACGAATGGTAAACTCGGAGGACCGGCCGCGATAATGCGCATGCGGGAACAGACTATAGATGACGGCATCGCGCTGAAACTGATAGTAGGCCGTTTCTTCATGTTCAGCCACACCCTGCGGAATTCGCAACTCGGGATTCACGATGGAGTAGTGCTGCAGTACATGCTCTGGCGCCTCATCGCGGAAATACAGGCCTATTCTGGTTTCGTCGCTGGTGGCACGACCATAGGTAGTGTAGTGCATCTGCGTATAGAACGACGAGCCAGCAGGCACATAAACCCCGGTATTCTCCGGATACTCATAGGTCTCATTGCCTGGCACAAAGGTCATCAGTTGCGGCTGGAACAGTGACTCACTGGAGTTGGACTGCCCGGCCTCATTGGAGCTGGCACCGAAGGTGGCAATCGCGTGGTGCACAACCTGCCTGTCACCTGGCGCAATCTGAATCGCTCGCACCCAGACATCGCGGTCTAGCGGGTTCTTGACTTCAAAAAACTGATAGTCAAGTGTGCCAGTGGCCGGAATATCAAATTTGGGCAATGTCACCACCAGGTCAGGCTCACCCAACTCCCACTGCTCGGCCTGCTCCACTACCGACATGAGTTTATCCTCACCTTCGCCGCGCGGGGCGCCGGCATCAATCCACGACACCAGCTGTCTGGCTTCATCAACGCTCAGACTGAGGTCATGCAGAAACTCGCCGATTTCCGGGTCGGCATGCCAGGGCGGCATACGTTTGGTCAGTATGGTTTCGCGAATCATGGGGGAAAAGCCCTGTATCATCGCATGATTGGTCATGGCCCATGGACCGATGCCACCCGGTCGATGACAGTCGGCGCACTTTTCCACCAGCAACGGCGCGATTGTGTCGCTGTACATGGCGTCAGGCAACTCCGCTGCGGCGGCGTGTTGCGGCAGCAGCTCAGCGTCCGCGGGCATGGCCTGCTCGGTCAGAGCAACACTCTCATCCGCCAGCAGCGCCTGCAGGGTTGTCGAAAACGCGTCAGTAGCGGCAGGACCTCGATAGACGATCTGCCAGCGACCGGGTTCTATGATCAGCGTCTCTGCAGCATGATTCAGTGCCAGCGTCTCGGCAACGAGGCCAGCTTCGTCTTTTAAAACTGGCATATCCAATTCGTGCTGTTGAGTGTCCGCCAGAATGTCTGCCCGGGACTCACCCGGTGCCGGATTGATCAGTGCAAATACAACGCCCTGCTCTGACCACTGCTCGCTGATGTCGGCAATGGCGGCACTCACATGCGTTGAGCCGTTGCGGTGCCCCATCAGCACAATGGCAGGTACCTGCTCATGGTAATGCAGGTTGAACGCCTTGCCGTGCTGGTCAATCAGGGTGAAATCGGACGCCCGGGTTACCGGATCGTCGGGATTGTCAGCGGCTGCCGCCGTGCCGATCAGACCAACGCTCAGAAGGATCGCGACAGCAAACTGGGCATCAAACACGTTGCCTGAAACCGAGGCAAGGGTGCTGAGGATGCGTTGATGAATGCTCATGAAACATAACTCCAGATTCGACTTGTTACGAAATGACAGATTGTCAACAAGATACGCCGCCATTGAACCGCCGGTTCAACAGCAGGTCAACCAAATTCATCGCAGAGCAGCATCAACCCGTCTAAAAATCCGGTTACCCAGGCCTTAACCAGCCTGATAGTGTTGTTTGATGAAATTTCCCAGCATTGCAAATTCATCGCTTCGGGTACTGGCTTTGCGCCACACCAGACCAATCTGCCGATAGCTACTGCCATCCATTGCGATTGTTTTGATTTTGGTATTTTTTAGCAGGGGCGACTTCACGGCCATTTCCGGCAAGTAGGTAATGCCAAGGTCGGCATCGACCATCTGCACCAGCGTCAGCAGACTGGTCGCGGTTATGCTGCTGACTTTGTCTGCATTTCTGATATTGCAGGCAGACAGCGCATGGTCACGCAGGCAGTGGCCATCTTCCAGCAGGAGAATGCTATCAGTGGGCAGAGTGTTGGTATTGTAATGCTCCGGATCAACAAAGTTGCTGTGCTGATGGTGCGCCAGAAAAAAATGATCATCGAACAAAGGCATATCTGTCACGTTACGCAGCTCGTAAGGCAGCGCCACCAGAATCAGATCCAGTTCGCCATCCATGAGCCGGTCATACACCCGGTCAGTCAGATCTTCTTTCAGGTACAGTTTTAGTTCAGGGTAGGATTTGCGCAATGCCGGTAAAAGCCTGGGCAGCAGGAATGGCGCAATTGTGGGGATGACGCCCAGCTTAAGCTGACCTGTTAACGGTGCCTGATTGCCTCTGGCAATATCAACCATGTCCTCCAGATCGCGCAATACCACTCTGGCCTGGCGAGCAATGTCGCGGCCCAGACTGGTGACAGTGACATTCTTGTTGGTGCGATCCACCAGCTGGATATTGAGCATATTCTCCAGTTCTTTGATGGCAACGCTGAAGGCCGGTTGTGACACAAAACATGACTCAGCGGCTTTACCAAAATGCTCGTGATGCTCCAGGGCCACAAAATAGCGCAGCTGCTTGGTTGTAGGCAGATGGTTCATGACAGTTCCTCGCGACAACGGTCGACCTCGCCGTCAAGACAGCCTCCCGTGATACATTATCCATATCACTGTAATACATTTAATGCATTTTATCTATTCATGCCGTTGTTCTACCATGACTGACATTGCGATCAACGACACTTCAATGCTGCTCGCAGGAAGGTAATTGCAACTGATGGATGAATGCCAGTTGTACGCTCCCTCTTGACCGGAACGATCCCCAAAGATCGTTCCGGTTTTTTTTTACCCGGCCATTGGCAACAGTAGCAGACACCTCGATCGCGCCTGGCCTGTTGTCGCCGTCCGGCAACGGCGCAGCACTTTTAGCATACGCAGAAATAGCTGCTATACTCGTGGCTTCCATCGGCGGACTGCGACAGGACCCAGTAGCAAATGACCGATTCCAGATTACTCACTCCAGTCACAGACCGGACAGGCGCCGCTGCCAGAGCGTCCGTGCCAGGAATGCTGGCTGCGTTGACGCTGGCAGTCTGTGCCAGCAACCCGGCCACGGCGGACGAGCTCAGCGACCCCGATATCTGGCAGGGCGAGTGGCAGGTGCAGGATACGGATTTCACATTGCGGGTATTGCCGTCAGGAACAATCTTCAGGGTCGAACCAATGCGACCGGCGGGCATCGAATGGCATGCGGGTGAGGGTATGATCAATGGCAGCAGTGGTACCATTGAAGTCAGTTATCAGGGTGTTGTTGCTCAGGTAATGGTACAACTGACCAGCCCGGAATCAGCGATCGTGCGATCGATGTCCTGCCAGCCGGATTATCATGTGGTCTGCACACTGGTACGCAATCAACAGGCCAGGTTCATCAAGTTAAATACCTCAAACTGAGTCCTTCAAACTGAGTCCTTCAAACCGGGTCCGCCTGACTGACCTTGCCGCACCGCCTGATGGCAGTGCGGCTCAAGCCAATTTATTTTATGTCCGACATGGAACGAATCTGCTTGCCGACGATGCCATATTCAATCGCCTCATCGACCGTCATCCAGTAATCGCGGTCAGTGTCATTGGCCACACGTTCCAGCGGCTGCCCGGTTTCATCAGCGATCAATTTGTTGATTCGGGCACGCATTTTAATGATCTGTTCAGCCTGGATCTTGATGTCTGACGCGCTGCCACGTGATCCACCCATGGGCTGGTGCACCAAAAAGCGGGTATTGGGCAGTGCAAATCGGTGTTCCTTCTTGGCGCCCAGATAGATGGTGGTCGCCGCGCTGGCAACCCAGCCTGTGCCCACCACGTGAACATCAGGTTCGATGAACTTGATGATGTCATAGACCACATCGCCCGACTCCACATGCCCACCAGGTGAGCTTATATACAGCGTAATGGGGTCATTGCTGTCCGCGGCCAGCGCCAGCAAACGCTCGGTGATATTGCGAGCCAGACGGTCATTGATTTCACCAAAAATGGTCAGCGCACGCGCCTTGAACAGCTTCTCGTCAAGCAGCCGGCTGGATGGCTGCGCTGGCGCTTCGTTGGCGGACGACATTATCTGCATATTCTATACTCTCCAAAAATCGGCAAAAACCGGCGTCATGGCCTGCCCGCAACCTGCAGGCAAGGCCATAAAAATTCATTAACAACAGGGCTATTGTACCACGCCCGAGCTTTGCGAAGCCCCGGGGTGAGACTCTTCACCCAGCGGCTTGAAAGCGATCAGCAACTGCGGCAGCAATGTCAACGCACCCAGCAGCGCAACCAGCATGGCGATGCTGGTCAGCAGACCAAACACCATGGTGGGAATAAAATTCGACAGCACCAGAATCGAGAAGCCTGCCACAATGGTCAATGATGTGAAATACATCGCCCTGGCAATACTGCTGTGACAGTAGTACATGGTCTGCCGATAATCACCGATGCGATTGAATTCACGCCGGAACCGGTGCATGTAGTGAATGGTGTTATCAACACCTATGCCAATGGAGATCGCAGCAATGGTGATTGTCATGATGTCCAGCGGAATTGCCAGCCAGCCCATGATACCCAGCACCAGCGCCGCTGCGATGATGTTCGGAACTATACAGATGGCAGCAATCTTCAGCGACCGGAACAGGACCAGGAACATCAGCATGATGGCAGCAAGCACCACACCCAGCGTGAGGATCTGGGACTGATACAGGCTCTGCAGAACATTGTTGTACAGTACCAGTGTGCCGGTGACCCGCACCTGCTCCGGTGCCAGGTCAAAATTCTCCTGCATGCCGGTACGGACTTCCTCGATCAATTGATTGCGATTGAGGTTGGGGTCGGATTCGATGACCCGGACATTAAAACGGATCTCGTTTTCCTCAATGGCAATGAATGGCGTCAATACCGTTGAGCGCAGCGTCTCCGGCAACATGGTGTACAGCAGCGCCCACAGAAAACTGTCAACTTCGCCGCCATTAAGTTCTTCAGCCAGTTGCACCACAGCGCCAAAAGACAGGACCTTGCCGGTCTGTGGGTGCGAATCCAGAAACTCATGCATGCGCTCTATGCGATTCATCTTGTCTGCGGTAAACCAGTAAGGGTCGTTACTGCCAGCGGCTTCCTCTTCGCCAAACCCATCGTCAAAACCGTCATCAAAGCCATCATCAGCATTGGCGCTGTCGTCCAGTTTCACCACCACGTCAAATGACAGTGTGCCGCCGAGCTTTTCGTCGAACAGTTTCATGCCCTGATAAATCTCGGTGTCCTCACTGAAATAGGAAATAAAACTGTTCTCTACCTGAAGTCGCGCAATACCAATGGCACTGACAACAAACACCAGGGCATAAACCCACAACAGCTTGTTGCCGAGCCGGTCTGTGGTTTTCGCCAGCAGGGCCGTGAAACTGGCGCGCATGGCATTGGGCCGCTCACGCTTCTCGGCGGGCAGCAGCGTCATAAGCGCCGGGAACAGCAGAAAAACCACAATCAGCGCCGTCAGTACGCCCATGACCATGATCCAGCCAAATGAAATGATGGGAGAGATGCCGCTGACAACCAGTGAGCCAAACGCAACAATGGTGGTCAATGCGGTATACAGGCAGGGCAGGAACATGGCCCGCACCGCATGGCGAACAATTTTTTGCTGATTGCTGAAGCGACGGCTGGCGCGCAGCTCGCGATAACGCACCATCAGATGTACCGTCAGGGAAATGGTGATAATCAGCAACAGGGACATGAAGTTGGAAGAGACCACGGTCACCTTCCAGTCCATTATGCCAAGAATACCCACCACAATAATGCCTGCCACGGCACAGCAGGCCAGCGGCAACAGAACCCAGCGCAGGCGTCGGAATATCAGCCCCAGCGCGATGACAATAAAAGCGAAGACGCCCAGACTGAAGGTCGCCAGATCGTTCTGTACAAAGGTCACCAGATCATCAGCGATCATGGGCGCACCACCCAGATACAACTGCACTTCCTCGTCATATTGCGAAAGGATGTCACGAATGGCGGCGATGTCCTGATGGCGCAGTTCCGCAGCACGAGCGCTATAGGCATCAAACTGCTCGGAGACCTGCGCCAGCTCCTCTGCTTCTGTGTCACTGAGGCCTTCCGCATCGCGCTTGTTGCGCAATTCCGTGCGCCGGTTGATCAATTCTGTGTAACGGGTGTCGGCTTCGAAGCTCGCCAGCATCGCACCGGTGGTGCCGTCCGGACTGATCACGGCATTTCTGAAGACCGGGTTGGTGCGCACTTCTTCGCGCGCGGCTTCACGGTCGACCTCCTCATCGAGGATGGTCAGGTAATCCTCAGAGATGCCGGTAAGCGGTGTGTCCCCGAAGATGGGTACATCAAGCAGGCTGTTGACTGACTCAATACGTTCCATCGCCAGCAGTTCGTCGCCAATCGCCGACATGATTGCCAGCGACTCATCGCTGAGCAGGTCCATGTTGCGTGGGGTAAATGCAATTGTCACTGAGTCAGTGGCACCGTAGCGCTGGCTGATCTCACGGGTGTACTCGAGCTCTTCGTCACCCTCCATCAGCAACGAGTCGGCGGACACATCCAGCCTGAAATCCTGGGCATACCAGCCGAAGCCAGCGACCGAGAGTAATAGCAGGGCAATCACCAGCCAGGGTCTGTCAAAGACCAGGGCACTGTACCAGCGCGAAAGAGTCAATCGCATAACGCATCCATCATTTGTGTAGAAATAAAGGCATAAAATAACGCTCCGAACTATACCCTGTTGACGCGCAAATTGTTATCTCACAAGGAGGCCGTCATAAAAAATGAGCCTGAAAGGCTCACCGACCGGGCGACGATGCATGGCGACTCCACCGATCAGGGTTTCCGATTACCGATTCCGGCCCTGGAGTCTCACAATTAGTCACAATCAGGGACTTGATAAGTCCGAGCAGAATTGGTCTAGTAATGGTATCGTTACGTAATAAAGCCACACCAATGGGAGTTTGACTATGCGTAAGTCAATAACATT
>Ga0115567_10003251_pt1 | contig 16045 bp, 16 predicted proteins | sample COGITO_mtgs_1204_2_FD_88679 | JGI IMG/M metagenome (GOLD analysis project Ga0115567, IMG submission 88679) | Pelagic marine microbial communities from North Sea - COGITO_mtgs_120412 | ecosystem: Environmental > Aquatic > Marine > Epipelagic | place: Germany:Helgoland, sampling site Kabeltonne... | reverse complement strand
AGGGTGCGGGCGGTGATGACCAGGGAGGTCGACAGCTCCGCCGTGGTTACGCCGTCATAAAGATTGCGCAGAGCTTCATCCAGAATGTGAGTCTCACTGACATCGGACAGGTCGGCACAAGCTTCGGAAACTATGGTGTGCAGGCGCTCAATATCCAGTGGCGTGCGGCTGCCGTCTGGTTGCACGACTGTAATGGCATCGGCCGCTTCAGCGGTGGCGGGGGACAGCGCCTGTTTGGCGGCGCGTTTGCGGGCCTGCTCTTCACGGTAGATGACGTAGTCACGGGCAATTTTGTGTTCGCCAGCGCGCATCAGCGACAGCTCCACCTGGTCCTGAATGTCTTCAATGTGGATGGTGCCGCCCGAAGGCATGCGGCGCTGGAAGGTGGCTGCCACCTGCTCCGTCAGCTTGGCCACGGTTTCGTGAATGCGGCTGGACGCTGCCGCGGTACCGCCTTCCACAGCCAGAAATGCTTTGGTGATGGCCACCGAGATTTTGCTCTCCTCGAAGGTCACCACGGTGCCGTTGCGCTTGATCACGCGCACCTGCCCAGGGGCGGTGGAGGCGATATTGGCGCTGACGCCGGTGTTTTCCTGCGGCGTAATTGACGCTTCGGCTGAACTGCCTGGCTGATTGGTCTCTGTGTGCATAGTTGCTCCGATGTGGGTGGCGCTGGGCCTTATTGTTTTCGGTTACCGCTGGTGAATGACGCCTGTGCGTCCCGCCGTTCCGAAATGCCAGGCCGATGACCGGCGCTGGCGAAAATTTGTCTGGGAGATTGTGCCGGGGGGCCGGAATAGCTGACCTGTGCTGGCGGAGCGTGGCACTACCAGTAACCCACAGGTTGAAAGTGAAGCCTGTGCTGTATCCCCCGCGAGAGGCTCCCGGCTGGCATGGCCTGGGTGCTTGCTTCTCCCTACCTTTTGTTTCTCTCTCTGTCTCTCTGCTGTATACGCCGCTCTTCAAGCAGCGCTAATTACTTGTCCGCCTGATGCAGGTTCTGCGATGGGCGGGTTTGCTTTGCCTACTGACTCACCAATGGCGGTGCAATAATACGGCTCAGTGTGCCCTGTCCTGATATTGGCCTCCTGGCACCGAGGATCATTTATAATGCTTTGCTCGGGCGCTCCTGCCACGGTGTCTTTTAGGGCATATTCAAGCCGTGTCGTTCAAATCGATTTCGGCGCAATCATGGCCCACTGGGTTGGCTTGTTGCGCGAAAATCCAGTCTATTTTTGACCACCACACCCTATATGTTGGGGTGTGTTGCTGATTTGGATACAAGATAAAGCGAGTAAGGGCTCAATGCAAGGGTATGACACTGGGTTTATGCTGTGGATAACTTGTGGAAAATCGACCGGTCTGTAGCCACTTACCCTGTAAGCCGCGGCATACCTGAGACAGGGTGATTTACCCTGTTAAATGGACATTTGATTGGGTATCTATTTATTTTTTATTAAAAAATACTCCGATATGCGACCTGGTTATTTGATGAGCGGTTTTCCGCTCAGGCCCTGGCTTTGAGCAGGAATTCCATCAGGGCCTTTTGAGCGTGTAAGCGGTTTTCGGCTTCATCCCAGATCACCGTGTCCGCGGCATCCATCAACCCGGCGCTGATCTCTTCGCCGCGATGGGCTGGAAGGCAATGCATATAAAGTGCATCCGGAGCGGTCACCTGCATCAATTGGCTGTTGATCTGATAGCCGGCGAACTGACGGGCGCGTTCGCGCTGCTCGTCTTCCTGGCCCATGGAGGCCCAGACGTCAGTGACCAGCAGGTCGGCGCCGCTGGCGGCTTCCAGAGGTTCGTGTACGACGCTCACACGATCGCGGTTGGCCTCCAGTAGCGCACCGTTCGGTTCAAAACCCGGAGGGCAGGCGACGCGCAGCTGGAAGTCGAACTGGGCGGCGGCGTTGATGTACGATTGACACATATTATTGCCGTCGCCCACCCAGCACACGGTCCTGCCGGCAATGCTGCCGCGGTGTTCCTGCCAGGTCTGCATGTCCGCCAGTAACTGGCAGGGGTGGAAATCGTCGGTCAGGGCGTTGATCACTGGCACACTGGAGTGCGCGGCAAAGCGCTCCACAATGTCGTGGCCAAAGGTGCGGATCATCACAATATCGACCATTGATGAGATAACACGGGCGCTGTCTTCCACCGGCTCTCCCCGCCCTAGTTGGGTATCCTGGGGAGACAGAAACATGGCGTGACCGCCAAGCTGTGCCATACCGGCCTCGAAGGACACCCGGGTCCTGGTAGAGGATTTGGCAAAGATCATGCCGAGTACAGCACCCGGGAACTGGCGCTGGTCGATCCCTTCCCGGCGCTCACGCTTCATTTCGCTGGCCCGGTTCAGTACCTGTTGCAACTCTGCGGAGTTCAGGTCCTGCAGGGTAAGAAAATGGCGTGTTTGTCCCATGGTTTTGTTCTCTGTTTTCTTTACTGTCTGTTCGGTGATTATTCCACTTGCTGTCTCAGGGCAGGGAGCGAATCAGCCCGGCGACCTGCTCTGCCAACTCATCCACCTGCGCCTCGCTGATAATCAGTGGCGGCAACAGGCGGATGGTATTGCCGGCCGTGACATTAATCAGCAGACCCTGCTCCAGCGCCCGGGGCACCAACTCGCCGCAATCGTGCCGCAGCTCGATGCCAGTCATCAGGCCCCGTCCCCGAATCTCCTTCAAGCGTTCGTCGCCGGCCAGATTCGAGGTTAGTGCCTCGCGCAATTGGTCGCCGCGGCGGGTCGCCTGGGCGGGCAGGTTGTCACTGATAATGGTATCCACCACGGCGCTGCCGACACGACAGGCCAGCGGATTGCCGCCATAGGTCGACCCGTGGTGTCCGGCTGCGAACACCCGGGCGGCGGCACCTCGGGCCAGGCACGCACCGATGGGGACGCCGTTGCCCAGGCCCTTGGCGGTGGTGACGACATCGGGCATGAACCCCAGTGGCTGATAGGCAAAGTAGCTGCCTGTGCGCCCGTTGCCGGTTTGTACTTCGTCCAGCATTAGCAGCCACTGGTGTTGTTCACACAACTTGCTGAGCGCCTGTAGATAGTCGGTCTCTGCAATTCTCACGCCGCCCTCACCTTGAACAGGCTCAATCAGTACTGCCACAACGTCTGGATTGTTGGCGGCAATTTGGCGGATGGCCGCAATGTCGTTAAAGGGCGCCCTGATGAAACCGCTGACCAGTGGTTCAAAGCCGGCCTGGATCTTGCGGTTGCCGGTGGCGCTCAGTGTTGCCAGCGTGCGGCCGTGAAACGACTGTTCCAATACTACAATGGCGGGCTTGTCGGTACCGCGCTGGTGCCCATACAGGCGAGCCAGTTTCAGCGCCGCTTCGTTGGCTTCGGCGCCGGAATTGCCGAAGAAACAGCTGTCCATTCCCGCGATGCTGGTGAGGGTGGCCGCCAGCGCTTCCTGTTCAGCTATGTGGTAGAGGTTGGAGGTATGCAGGAGGCGCCCGGCCTGCTCGCGGATGGCTTCTGTAACTGCGGGGTGCGCGTGGCCCAGGCCGTTCACGCCGATGCCTGAAATGCCGTCGAGATAGCGTCGCCCGCCGGTGTCAAACAGGTACACGCCTTCGCCGTGAGTGAAAGTCACCGGCAGCCGCGCATACGTTGGCATCACAGGAGAGATCGCCACAGAGGCGGGTGCGGGGTTGGGCGGGGCCACTTTCAGTTCCTTTTTAAACGAAAAAAGGCAGCGCTGCGCTGCCCGTAAAAGAAACGACTATAGCTACAAAGCCCGCCCCAGGCAATTGTCAGGCCCCGCTGGTGGAGGTGGACTTGGAACCTCTCTCGGAAATGGACGTCAGAATGAGGTAAACTGCGTGCCTACGCCGTTTTATTCACCAAACAGCAGCCGGGCTGTAGCCCGCTAGGACAAGCGTTACTATGGATACCATCGATACCATCAAAGAGCAGATCGAAAACAACAGCATCCTGCTGTATATGAAAGGCTCTCCCAACCAACCACAGTGCGGCTTTTCCGCCCAGACTGTGCAGGCGTTAATGGCCTGTGGTGAGCGTTTCGCCTACGTGGATATTCTGAGTAATCCGGATATTCGTTCCAGCCTGCCGAAGTACGCCAACTGGCCCACGTTCCCACAACTGTGGGTGAACGGCGAACTGATTGGTGGTTGCGACATCGTAATGGAGATGTCCGAAAGCGGGGAACTGCAGACGCTGGTCAAGGAAGCTGTGGCGGGCCAGCCGGCCGAGCAGCAAGCCTGATCGACAGGAGGAGGCTGCCGCCCGCAGATTGCGGGTGGCAGGGATACTTTTCTAGTCCGGCTTGACTGAGTGCATGGCCGTTTGCATAAAGTTCTGCAGGCCGACTTTGTCGATCAGCGACAGTTGGGTTTCAAGCCAGTCGATGTGCTCTTCCTCTGACGCCATGATGTCCACAAACAGCTCGCGCGAAACAAAGTCGCCAATGGATTCACAGTAGGTCACGGCATCCTTCAGGTCTTTGTGCGCCGCGTGCTCGAGCTTGAGATCACATTCCAGCATTTCCTGGGTATTTTCGCCGATCAGCAACTTGCCCAGATCCTGCAGGTTGGGCAGGCCCTCCAGAAATAAAATCCGCTCGATCAATTGATCCGCGTGCTTCATCTCATCGATGGACTCGTGGTACTCGTGATCAGCCAGCTCTTTCAGGCCCCAGTCTTTGTACATCCTGGCGTGCAGGAAATACTGGTTGATTGCGACCAATTCATTACCAAGCACTTTATTCAAATGCCCAATGACTTTTGCATCACCTTTCATCGCGATGTTCTCCGTTTGATTGTCAGTTGAGCTAATGGTGGTCTATACAACTGAAATTGTCAAATAAGTCATTGATTTTATTGATAATTTGTAATGATAATCAGAGTGATTATCAGCCGGATTGCGGTCGCAAAAAAACCCCGCGCGGCGAGAGGGCCGGGCGGGGTTTTGAGATCCGGGGAATCAGCTCACGGCGTAGAACAGTTCCTGCTCGGCGCCTGGCAGGCTATCCAGTGACTCGCGAACGATTTCGCGCGCCAGAATGCCACATTTGCCGCACTGGCTGGCTACACCGAGGTTGTTGCGTATCTCGCGGATACTGCTGGCGCCATCCTGCACGGCAGCTCGAATCTGGGTATCAGTGATTCCTTTACAAATGCAGACGTACATTTTATGCCGCCACCTGTTTGTGCTGATCTGAGCTTGCAAATTAATGCTAATGATAATGATTGTCAACAGTGTTTCATGATAATTCCCAACACCATGCAGCCGTCGGTTTAAATCCTTGCACGACGAGCGCGGCAGGCTGTGGGGTCCAAAAAAATCGCCGCCCCATACCGAATTGAAATGGTCGCTGGCGCTCGGCCTGTGTAAGATGCTGTTCCAGTGTGCCCGATGGATTTCGGGTAATTTTCTACCCTCTACCGAATGGAGTTTAAACATGGGTGTATTAGTAGGTAAGCCAGCCCCGGATTTCGATGTGGCCGCCGTGCTGGGCAATGGTGAGATTGTGGATTCTTTCAAGCGGTCTGAGCAGATGGCCGGAAAGTATGGCCTGATCTTCTTCTATCCTCTGGACTTTACCTTTGTCTGCCCCTCGGAGCTGATCGCTCTGGATCATCGCATGGACAAGTTTCGCGAATTGGGTGTGGAAGTGGTAGCGGTATCGATCGACTCGCAATTCACCCACAACGCCTGGCGCAACACGCCGGTCGACAAGGGTGGGATCGGCGAAGTGTCCTACACTATGGCCGCAGATGTGAGCCACGATATTGCCCGCGCCTACGATGTTGAAAGCGACGGCGGCGTGGCGTTCCGCGGCGCGTTCCTGATCGACAAAGAAGGCCAGGTGCGCTCACAACTGGTCAACGACCTGCCTCTGGGCCGCAATATCGATGAGTTGATCCGTCTGGTCGAGGCGCTGCAGTTCCACGAAGAGCACGGCGAAGTCTGCCCGGCGGGTTGGAACAAAGGCGACAAGGGCATGGACGCGTCTCCGGACGGCGTCGCTGCTTACCTGTCGGAGAATGCCAAAGGGCTGTAGTTCAGGCTTTCCGGCAGTTCGAAAAACGCGGGCTTCGGTCCGCGTTTTTTTTTTGCTAATTCTACTGAGGGGAGATGTTCGGGTGGCCCTCGTGGATGATACTGAGCGATGGCATGCTTTTAGCGCGTCCAGCAAGGGCCGCCTGCTTCCTGCGCCGCCACCGGGCTCTGATGGAGCTGCTGCGGCAACACTGAAAACAACCCGACTGGCCCTCTAGCAGCCTCTCCACACGACCGACAATCGCCAACTATCACCGCCGACACAGCCCCGGCTATCAGGTATAATGCGCCGCTCATTTAAGCACCCAGATACAGGCAAATGGACGTAGAGCAGTACATAAACAGGGTAGGGCGCGCGGCGCGCGAGGCGGCGGCGAAAGTGGCGGCCTCCTCAACCGCTACCCGCAACGCGGCTCTGCTGGCAGCGCGCGATGCGCTCGATGGCGCCCGCAACGCGCTGGCCGAAGCCAATGCCCGGGATATGCAGCGTGGACGCGACAACGAGCTCGAGGCGCCGCTGCTCGATCGCCTCGAGCTGACCCCGGCTCGCATCGACGCCATGCTCGAAGGTCTCTCCCAGGTAGCGGCTCTGGCCGATCCCGTGGGTAGCATCACCGACATGAACACCATGCCGAGTGGCATCGCAGTGGGCAAAATGCGAGTGCCCCTGGGTGTGGTTGGCATTATTTATGAATCCCGCCCCAACGTGACGGTCGAAGCCGCCAGCCTGTGTCTTAAATCCGGCAACGCCACCATCCTGCGCGGCGGCTCCGAGGCGCTGGCCTCCAACTGTGCTATTGCCGCCTGCCTGGCCGAAGGGCTGCGCGTGGCTGGGTTACCAGAAACCGCTGTGCAGGTCATTGAAACGGCGGATCGCGCTGCGGTTGGCCACCTGATCACCATGCCCGATTGTGTGGATGTGATTGTGCCCCGCGGCGGCAAGAGCCTGATCGAGCGGATCAGCCGCGAGTCGCAGGTGCCGGTGATCAAGCACCTCGACGGCGTGTGCCATGTGTACATTGATGAGGGTGCCGATCCGGACATGGCCTGCGCCATCGCGGTGAATGCCAAAACCCATCGTTACGGCACCTGTAACACCATGGAAACCCTGCTGGTGGCGGCGGCCGAAGCGCCATCACTACTGCCGCGCCTGGCCGGAATTTTCGCTGAAGCGGGCGTGGAACTGCGCGGCTGTGAGCAGACCCTGGGTGTTTTACCCCAAATCAATGCGGCGACCGAGCAGGACTGGCACGAAGAATATCTGGCGCCGGTGCTGGCGGTGAAGGTTGTGGCGGGCCTCGACGAGGCAATCGCCCATATCAACCGCTACAGTTCGCAGCACACAGACAGTATTGTGACCCGCGACCACGGCCGCGCGATGCGCTTCCTGCGGGAAGTTGATTCGGCCTCGGTGATGGTCAATGCTTCCACGCGCTTTGCCGATGGCTTTGAGTATGGACTCGGTGCCGAGATCGGCATCTCCACGGACAAACTCCACGCGCGCGGGCCGGTGGGTCTGGAAGGGCTGACATCGCAGAAATATGTGGTGTTTGGCGAGGGGCAGGTCCGCTCTTGACCCCGACGGCAGCCCCCGGCGCCATTGGCGTGTTGGGTGGCACTTTTAACCCGGTACACTTCGGTCACCTGCGCTCTGCAGTGGAGTTGCTGGAGCGTTTGCAGCTGGCGCAACTGCACTTGATGCCCTGCGCTGTCCCGCCACATCGCGAGATGCCCGCATGCAGTGCCGAGCAGCGCGCGGTGATGGTCGAGCGGGCGGTGCGTGACGAACCCCGCCTGCTGTGTGACCGTCGCGAACTTGCGCGCAATGGCCCCTCCTTTACAGTGGATTCCCTGGCCGATATGCGGCGCGAGTTTGGTGCCGAGCGCAGCCTGAGCCTGATTGTGGGTTTCGACGCCGTACTGAAGCTGGATACCTGGCATCGCTGGCAGGATTTGCTCGACCTGGCCCACCTGGTAGTGATCGCCCGCCCGGGATGGGAATTGCCACGGCGGGGGCCGCTCGCGGACTGGCTCAACGAACACCGGACGCGGGATCGGTCGGCTCTCAATGCCAGCGCTTGTGGCGGCGTGCTGGTGGAAGAGCTGCGACCATTGGCCATATCCTCCACCGAAATCAGGGAGCTGTTGGCGGCGGGCCGCTCGGTCCGCTATCTGCTGCCCGAACCCGTACTGGGCTATATTGAAACTCACCATCTTTATCAACGCGAGGGCGCTTAACGTGATCTCACTGGAAAACCTCCTGGAAAACCTGCATGGAAGCTGATCAACTCAAGCAAATTATTGAAACTGCACTGGACGACCTGAAAGCCGTTAATACGGTCGTCATGGACGTGACCGACCTGACCGATGTGATGGACTATCTGGTGATTGCCAGCGGCACCTCCAATCGGCACGTTAAGTCGCTGGCCAGCAATGTCTGTATGGAAGCCAAGAAAGAGGGTGCACGCCCCATTGGAGTCGAAGGCGAAGACGCCGGCGAGTGGGTGCTGGTCGACTTTGGCGACATTGTTGTACACGTGATGTTGCCCGCCACCCGGGACCTGTATGATCTGGAGCGCCTCTGGGCCAAGCCCCAGACCAGGGCTTAGGACACAGTGCGCCTGACCATCGTCGCCGTGGGTGCACGGATGCCCGGGTGGGTGGACGCGGGGGTGGTTGAGTACAGCAAGCGCCTGCCGCGGGAGCTGCGTCTGCAGTGGCGTGAAATCCCGCTGGCGCGCCGGGGCAAGGACAGCAAAGCCGAGCGCTTGTGTCAGGCGGAGGGCGAGCAAATTCTCAAGGCCATACCGCAGGGCGATCGCGTCATTGCCCTGGATGTTCAGGGCAAACACTGGACTACGCCCGAATTGGCAGGGCAGTTGGCCAGCTGGCAGATGTCGGGCGACAACTACAGCCTGCTGATAGGTGGCCCCGATGGCCTGTCGCCGGAGTGTCTGGCGCGAGCAGAGCGACGCTGGTCATTGAGTGCCCTGACCTTGCCGCACCCGCTGGTGCGCGTTTTATTGGCCGAACAGCTCTACCGGGCTTGGACAATCACAGTCAACCACCCGTATCATCGCGAATAGCTTTTTCGCCATTTCTTTGTCTCCCGTACAGGTCAGGCTCACCGCTTAATGCCGCAACACATCGCTCTTAAAGATCCCCATCGGGAAGCCCGGATCTACAGTGCGCGTACCATTACCGCGATCCTGATCGTGATGGGATTACTGGCGCTGATACTGAGCCGCTACTACAGCCTGCAAATCACCGAATACGAGACCTATCGCACGCAATCCGAGCGCAATCGGGTACAGCTGCAGCCCCTGCCGCCCAAGCGCGGGTTGATTTATGACCGCAACGGCGTGCTGCTGGCCGACAATCGCCCCAGCCATCTGTTGTCCATCGTGGTGGAGCGGGTGCCGGACCTGGAGGAGACGCTTAAGGAGCTGCAGAAACTGGTGCCCATTTCCGCATCCGATCTGGAAAATTTCTACAAGAAAAAAGCCCGTCGGCGTCCCTATGAGACGGTGCCTCTGCGTTTTCGACTCACCGAAAAGGAGCGGGCCCAACTGGCAGTGAATCGCCACCGGTTACCGGGCGTGACGGTGGAGGCTCAGTTGTTGCGGCACTACACCCACGGCGAGCTGTTCGCACATGCCATTGGCTATGTGGGACGGATTAATGAACGGGAAGCCTTTGAACTCGATAGCACCGACTATCGCGGCACATTCCATGTCGGCAAGATTGGAGTGGAAAAATACTACGAAGACATTCTGCACGGCGATGTGGGCTACCAGAATGTGGAGACCAACGCCCACGGGCGGGTGCTGCGGGTGCTGGAGCGCTTCGATCCGACCCCCGGGGTTGATCTCACCCTGCATCTCGATATAGCACTACAGCGCACGGCACAGGAAGCGCTCGGCGATCAACGCGGTGCGGTGGTGGCCATCGATCCCGCCAATGGCGGAGTATTGGCGTTGGTATCGACGCCCGGTTTTGACAGCAATCTGTTCGTGAACGGCATCAGCTCTGCGGACTATAGCGCCCTGCGCGATTCGCCCGACGTACCGCTATTCAACCGCGCCGTACAGGGCCAGTATCCTCCGGGATCCACGGTGAAACCGATGATGGCTCTGGCCGGCCTGGAATCGGGACTGATCACGCCGGAATACACGGTGCCCGACCCGGGCTGGTACCGTCTGCCGGGCGACTCGCGCCGTTATCGGGACTGGATTCTGAAGATACGTGGCACCGGTCACGCACCCCGGGTGGCACTGGAAATGGCTATTGCCGAATCCTGTGATGTGTATTTTTACGACTTGGCGCGGCGTCTGACCATCGACGGCATGTACGATCGCCTGCACCCCTTTGGCCTGGGCGAGCGATCCGGTGTCGATACGACCAACGAGCGCCGCGGGGTGCTGCCTTCTACCCGCTGGAAACGCGACAATTTGAATCAGCCCTGGTACCCCGGCGAAACATTGAGTGCCGGTATTGGTCAAGGCTACATGCTGGCCACTCCGGTGCAACTGGCAGTGGCCACCACTGCGCTGGCGACAAAAGGGCGACATTGGTCGCCGCGCCTGGTGCGAACCATCGACGGCGAGCCTGCACCGGCACCGGAATTACCTTCGGTAAAGGCCACACCGGAACACTGGCAGGCGGTACAGGAAGCGATGCGCGCGGTCGTGCACAGCGCCCGGGGCTCGGCGCGTAAAATAGCCCAGGGGATTGAATACGAAATGGCCGGAAAAACCGGTACCGCGCAGGTGATTGGCATCGCGCAGAATGAAATTTATCGCGAGGAAGACATCGCCGAACGCCATCGCAACCACGGGTTGTTCATCGCTTTTGCGCCGTTTGAGGCGCCCACCATTGCGGTGGCGGTGATTGTCGAGAACGGCGGCGGCAGCAGCGCGGCCTACCCCATCGCACGCCGGGTGATTGACACCTGGCTGCTGGACGAAGCCACCGGCGAGTCGCCCGTTGCGACAGCGGTGGCGGCCGAATGAGTGATTATCTGCGCCAGTTACCCGACCGCTCTTCAGGTCTGTCGCGCCGGCCCGGTGCGGCCCAGCGCTTCTATCTGGACCTGCCCTTGCTGGGCTTGCTGCTGGCCCTGACAGCGTTTGGAATGGTGGTTTTGTACAGCGCTTCGGGGCAGGACATGGGTGCCGTAGTCCGCCAGGGACGATTTTTTTTGGTGGGTTACGTGGTGATGATTGTCGCCGCGCAGGTTCGGTTGCAACGCTTTGAGCGCTGGGGCCCCTGGTTTTATCTCGGTGGCATTGGCCTGTTGGTAGCGGTGGATATCGCCGGTGTCGGCGCCAAAGGCGCCCAGCGCTGGCTGTCGGTGGGTGGTTTTCGCTTCCAGCCCTCTGAGGTCATGAAGCTGGTAGTGCCAATGACGGTCGCCTGGTATCTCGCTGACCGCACTTTGCCTCCGCGATTCAAGTATCTCATTGTCTGTCTGGGCATCATCGCCGTGCCCGCGGCACTGATTCTCATTCAACCGGATCTGGGCACCGCCCTGTTGATCGCGGCCAGCGGTTTGTTTGTTGTTTTTATGGCCGGGATTGGCTGGAGCTACATTTTTGGGGCCGCGGTGCTGGCCTGTGCCTCAGCCTGGCCGGTGTGGATGTACGGTCTCAAGGAGTACCAGCAGCAGCGCATACTCACGATGTTGAGTCCGGAGAGCGACAAGCTGGGCGCGGGCTGGAATATTATCCAGTCCAAGACGGCCATTGGTTCTGGCGGCTGGGATGGCAAAGGCTGGCTCCGCGGCACTCAATCCCAGCTCGATTTCCTGCCGGAGAGCCACACTGATTTTATCATCGCGGTGCTCGGTGAAGAGTTTGGGCTGCGAGGCGTCGTCATTCTGATGGGTTTGTATTTACTGTTGCTGCTGCGCGGCTTCTGGATTGGCCTGCATGCGCGCAGCAGTTACGGGCGGATGATGGCGGGCAGTCTTACGCTGACGTTTTTCGTGTACATCTTTGTTAACATGGGCATGGTGGCCGGCCTGCTGCCGGTGGTGGGTGTGCCACTGCCGCTGGTCAGTGCGGGAGGCACCTCGGTGGTCACCCTGATGGCGGGCTTTGGCTTGCTGATGGCGGTCAGTGCCGAACAGCGTACAGTGAAGCACTAACGCGGCCCGCGAGCCCTAACCGTTCCCCCGGAGAGAGAGTTATATGCTAAGAAACCTGATTCTGGCACTTTATGTGGCCTTGTTGTGGCCCGCTGTCGCCTGCGCGGAAGATAACTACGCCACCAACCCCGCGGCGTCTGCACTGATTGATGAATTGGTGGAGGAGCAGGGTTTCGACCGAGGTGAATTGCAGCAGGTGTTTGCCAGTGCCGAGCGCCAGCAAACGATTCTTGAGGCTATTGCGAGACCGGCGGAGAAAACCAAGCCCTGGCATGAGTACCGCAATATATTTCTCACCGATAAGCGGGAGCGGCAGGGCCGCGAGTTTTTTGCCCAGCACCGCGCCACGCTGGCCCGGGCGGAGCACGAAACCGGTGTGCCGGCAGAAATTATCGTCGCCATCATCGGGGTGGAAACCTATTACGGGCGAATTACCGGCAGCTACCGGGTGATAGATGCCCTGTCGACACTGGCTTTTGACTACCCCCGCCGCTCAACCTTCTTTACCAAAGAGCTGAAAAATTATCTGCAACTGACTCACGAGCAGGGCTTCGATCCTCTGGCCATGAAGGGCTCATACGCCGGCGCCATGGGCTACGGACAGTTTATGCCCAGCAGTTACCGCAGTTACGCGGTGGATTTCGATGACGATGGGCAGATTGATATCTGGAACAACCCGGTCGATGCGATCGGCAGTGTGGCCAACTACTTCAAGCGCCACGGCTGGCGCCCTGGTGAGCCGGTCGTGAGTGCGGCTGCCCTGGTGGCCGATGTGCCCCAGAACTGGTTTAACGATGGCCTGAAGCCCGAGCGCACCGTCGCGGAGTACCAGGCTGCGGGTTTGAAACCGGTGGCAGAGCTGGAGCCGGACAGTAAAGTGACAGCGATGAAATTCGATAGTGGTGACGGCTTTGAATACTGGATGGGCTTGCACAACTTCTATGTGATCACCCGCTACAACCACAGTTCCATGTACGCGATGAGCGTTTACCAACTCAGCCAGCGTCTGGCGGAGACTGAGCGTTGAACATGTTGCGCCTGGCCAGCGTTGTGCTGCTTTCTGCCCTGGTTGTCGCGGGCTGCTCCACTACCCGCGATTCCGACACCTCAACACCGCTCCCCCCGGTGCCCCCCGATGTGGTCGATGGTGCGCCACTGCGCAGTATACTGCCCTCGGAGGTTCCGGATGCCGTGCCCCGGCCTGATCCGATATTGAGCCTGGGTAACAAGAGCCCTTACACTGTGCTGGGAGTGACCTATGAAATACTGCAGGATCACAGCGGCTATCGTGAAAGTGGTCTGGCGTCCTGGTACGGGACCAAATTCAATGGCCGGGAAACATCCAATGGTGAGATTTTCGACCTGTACGCCGCAACGGCCGCGCACAAGACCCTGCCGATACCCTGTTACGCCAGGGTGACCAATCTCGACAACGGCCGCAGTATCGTGGTGCGGGTGAATGATCGCGGTCCTTTTCATTCCGAGCGTTTGATTGACCTTTCTTACGGCGCAGCGGTTAAACTGGGTTATATGAAACAGGGTACAGCGCACGTCGAAGTGGAAGTGTTGGAGTTGGCCGGGGTCGACGACCGCCGTGGCACCCCGCTGGGCAGCTACCGGTTCCTGCAGCTCGGCGCTTTTGGCAGTGAAGCCTCTGCCCAGCGTCTGCAGCGGGAGCTGTCCAGCCGGGTGCAGGCCCCTGTGTTTGTCAGTCCGGTAGAAGCGGGTGGCAATATGCTCTATCGGGTCCGTATCGGCCCGCTGGACAGTAATAAAGAACTGTCGGCACTCCAGGATGAACTTCAGGCCAGCGGTTACCATGGCGCACAACTGCTGCCCTGACCACCCGGGGCCGGAGCTCGTTTTTACGGCGCCGGCCGAGACCATTAAATTCACGCTAATATCAGGGTTTTCCGCACTATGACGCGTTTTGCTTTCGTTCTTCTGTTGGCCTTTTCCACTTTCAATGTGCAGGCGGCGTCCATCGTGCCCTCACCGCCCCAGGTGGCGGCGGAGGCGTATATCCTGATGGATGCCGACAGCGGCACGGTTCTCGTTGAACACAACGCCGACGTGGCTCTGCCTCCTGCCAGTCTCACCAAAATGATGACCGCCTATGTATTGGCGGGAGAGATTGAAGCCGGACGGGTAAAGAAGGACGACATGGTCGTGGTCAGTGAAAACTCCTGGTCACAAAACCCGTTGTTTCAGGGTTCCTCCCTGATGTGGATTGAGCCGGGTAAAGATGTCTCCATCGAAGACCTGGAGCGCGGTATCATCATCTCTTCAGGAAACGACGCCACGGTGGCGGTCGCAGAGCATGTCGCCGGAAGCGAGTCGGGCTTTGCCGACATGATGAACAGTCACGCCGAAGCGCTGGGTATGACGAATTCACACTTCGTCAATTCCCACGGTTTGCCCGACCCCAATCACGTGGTGACGGCCCGCGATCTGGCGACGCTGGCCAGCGCCATGATCAAAAACTTTCCCGAGCACTACGCACTCTACAAAGAGCGCGACTTCACCTACAACGGCATTCGCCAATACAATCGCAATACCCTGCTGGCAGAAGACCCCAGTGTGGACGGCTTGAAGACGGGACATACCGAAGAGGCAGGCTATTGCCTGGTCGCCTCCGCCAAGCGTCGCGACATGCGCCTGATCTCTGTGGTCATGGGCACCAGCAGCCCCAATTCCCGCAAGAATGAAACCCGCGGCCTGCTCAACTACGGCTTCCGCTTCTTCGACACGGTCAGTCTGTTTGGTGCCGGTCAGGAGCTGGATAAGCCCCGCATCTGGAAGGGCGTCCAGGACTACGTGTCCGTCGGCCTGCTCGATGAGGCCATCGCTACTTTGCCGCGTGGCAAGCGCGAGCAATTGACGACCGAAGTCGAGCTGAATGAGACCTTGATTGCGCCGCTGGAACGGGGCCAGCAGGTGGGTATCGTGAAGCTCACTACCGGTGGAGAAGCGGTGTTTGAGGCGCCTGTCGTAGCGCTGCAGGCGATTGAGCCCGGGGGCTTTTTTGCTCGCTTGTGGGACACCGTATTGATGTGGGTCGCGTCATTGTTCAGCGCCGATTAGCGCGGAGTAGCTGTTGTATGCCGGATCATGATCCGCCAAAAATCGAATTCCCCTGTGCTTACCCGATCAAGGTATTGGGCCGCGAGCACGATGAATTCAGGCCCGCTGTGCTGGCGGTGTTCGAGTTGCACGCGCCGGGTTTCGACCGTGAAACCATCGTGGCCAGAGGCTCCAGCAAAGGCACCTTTATCTCGCTCACCATTACCATAATCGCGACTGGCCCCGAGCAACTGCAAGCCTTGCACGAGGATTTAATGGCGACCGGTCACGTGACCATGGTGATCTGAACCACCGTGGCTGAACTGTTGTGCAAGTCGCTGGGTGAGGTGGATTATCAAACCGCGTTTGCGGCAATGAAAACCCTCACCGACACCCGTACTGCCGACAGCCCTGACGAGCTGTGGCTGCTCCAGCACCCGCGGGTTTTTACCCAGGGCCAGGCGGGGAAGGCGGAGCACCTATTGGCGCCAGGGGATATCCCGGTGGTTCAGGTGGATCGAGGCGGCCAGGTGACTTACCACGGCCCGGGGCAGTGGGTACTCTACTTGATGGTAGATATCCGCCGTCGGGGACTGGGCGTGAGGGCCCTGGTAGACGTGATTGAACGGGGTCTTGTGACACTATTGGCCGAATACGATATTGCGGCGGCGCCCAGGCCCGAGGCACCTGGGGTCTACGTCGGCGACGACAAGATCGCGTCGCTGGGTTTGCGTATCCGGCGCGGTTCAAGCTACCACGGTCTGGCACTCAATGTGGATATGGATCTGGAACCGTTT
>Ga0115567_10003250_pt1 | contig 16048 bp, 14 predicted proteins | sample COGITO_mtgs_1204_2_FD_88679 | JGI IMG/M metagenome (GOLD analysis project Ga0115567, IMG submission 88679) | Pelagic marine microbial communities from North Sea - COGITO_mtgs_120412 | ecosystem: Environmental > Aquatic > Marine > Epipelagic | place: Germany:Helgoland, sampling site Kabeltonne... | reverse complement strand
CTCCTGATTTCATTCAAAATGGCGAATTGCAAAACAACTATTTGACTTAGATATTACCTCCTCTTGTGAATGTGAAATTGTTCTTGATCAAATTTCAAGCGGCACGAATCAATCAGAGCCTTGAAGACCATGATCATCATAGGCGCGTATGAACCGCATTTGGATATTGGTGTCTGAAAGAGAGCAGAAATTTGAGTTTGAGTAAGGGAGCTAAATACAGAAGTATTCAGCTTATGCGTCAGAAAACGCACTAGATAATGCCCAGGGTGGTGATTCTCGAACATCCCCTCTCCTTAGTAGTTCGACTTCAAGACTACCCCTTTCGTCTGCATTTGTCTAAGGAAGTTGCTCACCTATATAGCACCAGTGCCATGGCTCGAAATCGATGCCATAGGGATTACCGCGAGGGTAGCTCAAGTGGAAATCATAGCTCGCCGCATTCTCAACAAGCCATTGATATGCTTCGGTATTTTCAAATTCTTCACTCAAGGCATCGCAGCCCAAGGTGCCCAGATCTAGCGCCCTACCGCTATGGTGCTCGCTGTAGCCGGGGGCGGCGTTCACACGCAGAATTTCTGCAATAGTCCGCCCCTGTTCTAGCTTCTTTGCGATCAAGTCGTGTTGATATTGGTAGCCACGAAAGGCCGAAATAAGGAACAGCGAGATTTCCTGCCCCAATGCTGCCTCACGCATACGCGACCAGGCCAGGAATGCCGCGGGCGTGAGTCGCTGCTCTCGCTGATAGAAATCCAATTCGGTGTTGACTAGCGTTGCGGGCTCTATGCATAGGGGAAGCTTGCAGCTTTCTGCATAGTCGCTAGGTATACCTAGCGCCTGGTGCAGCCGCGCTAGGTTTATTTTTGCATCATCGGTATTAGTCATAAGAGACGAAACCTCGCCAGTCTGTCCGACAAGGTCTACTCCATAAGGCCAGAATAACGTTGCTTAGTATTTTCCAACTATCTCTGATAGCTAGTAAATACTGTCTCGATCCAGCGTTGCTCGTTGATAAACCCCTGCCCCCAAGAAGCATATTCATCGCCCAAGCCTGCTGCAACAGCCTCTTCGACACTCATCTGCTGCGATTTCATAACACGGATCGCAGTCGATGTGTCTTTGACCACATTGTAGAATGCTAGCAGATCCGCCTTGGTGCCCAGCGGCCCATGACCAGGAATAACAGCCGTATCATCGCCTATCCAGGATAGAGCCTTTTCCAGATTAACCAGATACCCCTGAACTGTGCCACCATTAGCGATATCTACAAACGGGAAACTCCCGTTAAAGAAGTGATCACCCATGTGAATCACGTTCGTGTCCTCAAACATGACGACGCTATCGGTATCCGTATGCCCCCTGGGCATGTGAATTAGCGTGATGTTCTCGCCATTGAAATGCACCGTGACATCGTCATCGAAAGTTACAACAGGCAACGCCGAACTTGGTGAATCGCCGGCTACCAGTCTACCCCTGACGTTCTCATGCGCGATGATGATACTCGCCACACCAAAGTCGGCATTGCCGCCGGTGTGGTCTCCGTGAAAATGCGTGTTGAGGAGAAACTTCGGCGTGTCGTAACCGAGCTGCGCAAGTGCAGCCTTAATCTTCGCAGCCAGAGGTGCGTACTGATCGTCGATGATCAGCAGACCGTCCGCGCCTGCCGAGACGCCAATGTTGCCACCGGAACCAATCAACATAGAGATATTGCCTCTGACAGGCACAGTCTCGATAGTTACATTGGCAAATCTATCATTCTGCGCCAGTGCTGAAGTTGCGGCACTCATGCCACCTGCCAATAAGATTGCAGTGACTAGTCTTTTAATACCCATGATTCCTCCAGAGGAAAACTGATGTGTTGATCCGAATCCGACCATGCTATGTGGGGTGCTGGCTTTATGCAAGCGGTTCAAATCTCGCAGCTTGCCGCGCCTCTTGAGCCCCAGGCCAGAGTTGACAGCGTTGCGAAGAAGTCGTTATGGCTAATATCTTACATTTACTGTCTATTCTAACCTAAAGTTTTCGGCAAATAGCCCACTATAGTCCTTGTAGCCCAATGGCGCAGATGACTCCCAGACAAGGAATGGACGATGGCAAGACTACCGGTAATAACAGGATTCGGCGGAATCAATGCTGCTGGCCGCAGCTCGGGTCATCATGGTTACAGGCGCCTGGTCATCGACGCCCTGCCTAAGAGCCAGACGCAGGCGACATACCACAATCTGGCAGCGCTTACCGGACAGCTCAAGAAGCAGGATGGGAAATGGCTGGACGGCAGCGGCAGCGAGATTCTACTGGATACCTACCTGTCTCAGCTCGCCCCCAACCTAAGACAGGGCTCACTCATTCGAGAACTGGAAAACAATTTATTTGACCCTAATCGTTTGCCTTACAATCGCAATGCCTCCCTAGGCTCCGCCTCCGATCAACCATTACAATTTGAAATGCGCAGCAAAGACTTACCCTCGCCACTACCCGCGGGATGGACGGTCAACGATGCCCAAACCGAGGGTCGCGTTAGCGTGAGCGCATCTGAAAACTTCGAGGTCATACTGCAGTGTACCCGCGAGACGGCCGTACATAGCGCGGGGCAACTACCCTCCGGTTTCGACCCGGCGCAACTGTACCCTGCACGAAACCATCCACGCGGCTTACAGCTAACCGTCTTCGCGGCATCCGATGCAATCAATTCCATGGGCATCGATTGGGAAGTTGTGAAACAGAATGTTGCCGCCGATCAAATCGCTGTCTATGCGGGCAGCGGCATGGGTCAACTCGACTACAATGGCTCTGGCGGCATGATGCAGGCCCGCCTCCTCGGCAAGAAAGTCTCCTCGAAACAACTCGCGCTCGGCTACGCTGAGATGCCAGCCGACTTTATCAATGCCTACCTACTCGGCAATCTGGGAACAACTGGCACCAACGTAGCGGCCTGTGCGACATTTCTCTACAACCTGCGCCAGGGTATTCGCGACATCCAATCCGGCACCCATAGAGTCGTACTGGTTGGCACAAGTGAAGCACCTCTGGTGCCGGAAATATTCGATGGTTTTGCGACCATGGGCGCGCTCGCCGACGATGCGTCTCTGCGTCAACTCGACAGACTCACAGATGAACAACGCCCCAATTTCCGCCGTGCCTGCAGACCATTTGGAAACAACGCAGGATTTACCCTGGCCGAGTCGGCACAGTGCATCGTTCTATTTGACGATGCATTGGCTATGGAGCTCGGGGCAAATATTTATGGCGGAATCAATGAGGTGTTTATCAATGCCGACGGGTTCAAGAAGTCTATTGCCAGTCCCGGGCTTGGCAACTATATCTCCATGGCGAAAGCAGCCGCTGCCACAAGAAACATTATCGGCCAGGAGGGCTTGGCCAAGCGCAGCTATGTGCAGGCCCACGGCACGGGAACCTTACAGAACCGGCAGACGGAATCTCATATCATCAATCACATAGCTGAAAGCTTCGGTATTCAGGACTGGCCTGTAGCTGCAGTGAAATCCTATCTAGGCCACTCTCTCGCCTCCTCTTCGGGGGACCAGATCGCCGCGAGCCTCGGTGTCTGGGCAGAGGGAATTATTCCCGGCATTCTTACAGTTGATGCGATAGCCGACGACGTTAGCCATAGTAACGTCGACTTTCTCTTGCAGCATAAAGACGTAGGCAAACAGTCTATGGACGCGGTAATCATAAATTCGAAAGGCTTCGGTGGAAATAACGCCAGCGCGTCGATGTTAGCCCCACACATCGTGGAAAAAATGTTAACGAAGCGGCATGGTGAGAAGGCAATAAGTAAATACAAGTCGCGCAACGAATCTGTCGCTCAGGCATCGTTAGAATATGACACATCGACTCAGGAAGGTGAGAATCGCACGATCTATAAGTTCGACCACAATGTGCTAGGCAGCGAATCAATCGACCTGGCCGATGGCAAGCTAGCGGTAACTGGCCTGGCACCCCAGATATCCCTGGAACTTGAGAATCCCTACAGCGATATGTGTGAATAAGAGGGTAAAAAAGAAGGCAGAAGTCGCATTAGGGACCCCTGCCTTCGTTATTTAGCTACGGTTGTTTAGAGGCAGCTATTTCACTTCAAGAGCATGCTCTTCGGCGATCTTCTTCTTCCAAAATGCAGGGCCGGTCTGGTGCACCGATGTACCATTCACATCTACGGCCACGGTAACTGGCATTTCCTCTACTTCAAACTCGTGGATAGCCTCCATACCAAGATCTTCGAAGGCTACTATGCGCGACTTGCGGATTGCCTTTGAAACCAGGTAAGCCGCACCGCCGACTGCCATAAGGTATACGGCCTTATGCTTCTTAATTGCGTCGATACCCACCTTGCCTCTCTCTGCCTTGCCTATCATGCCGATCAGACCGGTCTTCGCCAGCAGCTCCTCGGTAAACTTGTCCATGCGTGTGGCCGTGGTCGGGCCAGCGGGTCCAATGACTTCATCTCGAACAGCATCAACCGGGCCGACGTAGTAAATAAACTTGTTGGTGAAATCGACACCAGCAGGAAGCGGCTCCCCGTTTGCCAACATCCCAAGCAGGCGTTTATGCGCCGCATCACGTCCAGTGAGCATAGTGCCAGAGAGCAGTAGAGTTTCACCTGGCTCCCACTTCGCTATCTCCTCGGGGATGAGGGTATCCAGATTCACTTTACGCGCTCGCGGCCCTACATCCCAAACGATCTTGGGCCACTGATCCAGACTGGGTGGCACAAATTCCGCCACGCCGCTTCCATCCAGGGTGAAGTGTGCGTGCCGGGTCGCGGCACAATTTGGAATCATCGCCACCGGCAGCGAGGCCGCGTGGGTTGGATAATCCAAAATCTTCACATCCAACACCGTGGTCAATCCACCCAGGCCCTGCGCTCCAATACCGAGAGAATTTGCCCTATCCATGATCTCCAGGCGCAGCTCTTCGATACGGTTACTGGGCCCTCGCTCCCTCAACTCATGAATGTCGATAGGGTCCATCAAAGATTCTTTTGCGAGCACGGCGGCTTTCTCTGCGGTGCCGCCAATGCCTATTCCCAACATACCCGGTGGACACCAGCCTGCCCCCATCGTGGGCAGTGTCTTCACGACCCAATCCACTATGCTGTCACTAGGGTTCAACATCACTAACTTCGACTTGTTCTCAGAGCCGCCACCCTTGGCTGCCAGCTTCACTTCTAGCGTGTTACCGGGAACTATCTGCGTGTGGATAACCGCGGGCGTATTGTCCTTGGTATTTATTCTCGCACCCGCCGGATCGGACAGGATCGAAGCCCGCAGAACATTGTCAGGGTTCAGATAAGCGCGGCGCACGCCTTCGTTTACCATGTCTTCGAGAGCCATATCTCCTTGCCATTGAACATCCATGCCCACCTTGAGAAATACGGCAACTATGCCCGTATCTTGACAGATTGGCCGCTTGCCTTCGGCACATAGTCGAGAGTTGATGAGAATCTGTGCCATCGCGTCTTTCGCGGCTGGCGACTCCTCTCTCTCGTAGGCCTCATTGACCGCGGTAATGAAATCGAGCGGATGGTAATAGGAAATATACTGCAGCGCATCTGCAACACTTTGAATTAGATCTTCATTGCGAATTAGTGTCATGCCAAACTACACCTCAAATTATGAACTCTCAGCGCATTCTAACATCGAATAACATGCTAAGCGCCGGGTAACTTTTAATCTATCTCTTTTCTCTAGAACCTTCGGCGAGGGACTCGCTCGCCGGCAAACCCGCCTTCCTCGCAAAGGCCGCGCCAAGAGCGGCACCAGTCGCCGCCCATATTGCCGCTATTACTGCGCCTATGCCCGCCATCGCAGCCACACCCAGACCCACGCCGTCGGTGAGTAAAGCAAACGCCGAGCCCCAAATGGCATCTCCACCTCTATAGATAGCGACGTCTACAACCGGCTTCGCCTTGAAGCGACTCTCTCTGGGCACCGCCGTGAACAACATCTCCCTTGCCGGTCGGGTAATACCGTAGTTGCCTGCCTGCCTGGCGACCTGCAGAGCCAGTAAAACAGTAAGCAGCGGCGCGAAGGCCAGCACCACCAAGGCCGCACACATAAATATCGGCACCAGGGCCAGGGTCACCGGCATGCCCCACTTCGTGGCCAGCCTCCCGGTAGCTAAAAACCCTAGCAAGAAAGTTAGGACATTAACGACCAGCGCTAACAAAGCCAGAATCTCGGTGCGCCGGTCCCTGTCGAAGTCCCTCAACAAATTAGTCTGCTCAAAATAGGCGAAGGAACTAATTGCCGTATAGAGAAGCAGGAAGAGCGCTATCGCGAGCAAGAATGGACTGCTGAGGAAAGACTTGAACCCCTGCAGTGGATTGCCGCCTATCTTGTAATGCCTTAGATCTACAGATTGACTCTCATTTCCAAGATCAGTTACCTTCAGGCGCTGTAGATAGACAACTATCAGCAGGGGAGGCAGCATCATCAATGACGCGGCGAGCATCAAAGCGTCCGCGCCGAGCAGATTCACCGCGATAGCCGCAACCAAGGGACCAACGATAGCTCCAGCACTGGCACCCATATAGATGAAGGCGAACAGCCTCTTGGACTGCTCCTTGGTAAACAAGTCCGCCATCAGACTCCAAAAAACAGAGACATGAAATAGACTAAATAGACTTAACCATAGATAGAAACTCTTATCCACTAGCCCCGGACTGGAAACTAGCTGCGATGCAAAGTAGAAGATGAGGAAGCTCGCCGCAAAGAAAGCGTAGACAAGAGGAACCAGATTTCTAAACTTAAAGTGAGATACCGCCATGCCATAGAGTGCAACAAATGCAAGGCTCAGAAAAAACTGGATATTCCACAGCACACTGATCTCGGTATTGCTCCAGTCACTTGCCATTGCGTCTCTTACGGGACGCAACATGTAGTAGGCTGCCATCAACAGAAAGACTAGAAGAAAGGACATGAATACGGCTCTTTGCTCAGAAGCCTCTATCAAGGTTATCGACTTGAGCAGTCTCGTATACGCACGTCTATGCACTACCATAGGCACCTATTAATCTATTATTCTATGATCCCGAGAAGAGTCCGGCCGCAAGGCCAGCAGATTTTTTTATGCGATTTCCGAGAATATTAATACTCTACTTCGAATGTCATATCTACTAAAATGGGGGCTGAGAGAAAAAATTGAGCTAAAAAGGAAAACAATGAAAGAATCCGCGGATAAAAATATCAGATACAGTATCGATGGCAAGGTATTCATCATCGAGATTCACAGGCCGGAGAAAAAGAATGCGCTACTGCCCGGCATGTATGCCGCGCTAGCCGCTGGTCTTAGGCAGGCCAACGAAACAGCAGATGTGAATGTAATCCTGATACGCGGCGTTGACGATTGCTTTACCAGCGGCAACGACGTGAGCGGCTTCATTGCTAGCGCCACGCCTGCGGCCGAGCGCCCTTCCGTGGCCTTTATGAATGCACTGAATGAATCTGCGAAACCCATCGTCGCGGCCATTAGCGGTCTTGCCATCGGCATCGGCACTACCCTGCTTTTTCATTGCGATCTAATCTACGCCTCCGACAGCTGTTTCTTGCAACTGCCATTCAGTCGGCTCGGTCTCTGTCCGGAGGCCGGTTCCAGCTATTTGCTACCCAAGCAGATCGGCCATGTCCGTGCAGCCGAATTACTATTATTAGGCGAGAGATTTTCCGCCAACAAGGCGAAGGAGTACGGCATCATCAATGAAGTGCTACCGCAGGATCAGTACCTGGGGTTCGCCATGAATAAAGCTCAGGAACTCGCCGCGCTGCCTGCCGACTCTGTACAGACCAGCAAGTCGCTTATTAAACGCGGGCAACAAAGTGACGTGTCTGAGGTCATCGGTATAGAATTAGATGAGTTTGCCCGACTGCTAGAAACGCCAGATGCACAGGCGATAGTGCAGGCATTCCTTGATAAGAAGAAGAGCGCCTAGCTAGCCAGGAAGCGTTACAGAAGTATCGCGCAGGCATACAAAACGATAACGGCTAGAGATTCTCGATCAGATAGTCTCTGGCCGCGTTAATCTTCTGCGCAAGATAGTCACTACCCCCTCTGTCGGGATGCAACTTCTGCATTAGACCCCGGTGTGCTTTGATCACCTGTTGTTTATCGGCAGTTTCATCCAGGCCCAGTATCTCCAGCGCCAGCGTCTGGGTCATTGCTGACCCACTCTCTGAGGCTGAGCCCTCATGATGATGTTCCTGGGCGTGTTCTCTCCAATCCGGAAAGGAGCGATCGATATAGGCTTCTAAGACCTGCGCCGAATCGGCATCCTGCCTGATCTCTTCATACAGTTTTAGCAGATCTTGAAGCTGCAGGCTGGAAAGTTTCTGCTGCGCAAAGTTTCCACGCAACACGATGCCCTCCATGCTGCCATCGTCGTGTCGCAACTCCATATCGAAGTAGGCGGTACGGATGGTAGACACCTGCTCACCCTTAGGCTTTGCCGCCGAGGTGGCGCGCCCCTTGAACAGATGCCACATAGGAAGCAAACGCATTAGTGTGGGCAGCATCCTCAGCAAAAAAGTTGCGGCGATGCCGATTGGGGCAAGTATGAACTGCGCGGGCAGCCTGCCAATCGCGATCAATACGCCGACGACCAACAGACTTGCCACGACGAAGAATAAAGCTGTGTTCTGACGAGCAGACAACGAGTAGCGCTGACTTATCGATTTGACGAAGAAGTAAGCCATCAGTGGAAGTAATATCAGCAGTAATAATCGAAAGATCATACAAACCTATCTAAGCGAACGGACAACAACACAAACTGCCCCCTATTTCCGCAATTGCTTTTCTATCAGCTTCACACCACTCGATGCGCCAGCACTAAAATCCTGCAAAGCCTTAAGCCCACCCGCGGCATAGATGGCAACGGCCTTAAGTAGCTCCTTAAGCTGGTCAGCACTTGCGCTATCAAATTGGCAATAGGCTCCGCCTGAGAGACGGCTTAATTCAGTAAAGGCCGCCTTCGCCACAGGATCATGGCGCTCCTGAAACATGAACAAGGGCACATTGAGCAGCCCAAGCTTCCCTGCAAGTTGAGCCAGCACATCGATGTTTTCTTCCATCGCATCGCCTATATAGATAAGACCTTTGATCTTCCTACTCTGGTTTTCTTCGATGGTATGTTGCAAGAGTCTATGCAGCTGCGTGGCGCCAGCCTGACATTGAATTGTCGACATGATGCGCAAAATTTCATCGGGATTACTCTGCCAGTCACTACTAAAGAACTCACCAAAACCGCGGAAGTAACACAGCTGTACATTGAGCCCGCCTAGCGCCTGAGTACTCAGAAACATCTCATTCTGCAGCTGACTTGCAACATCCCAGGTCCCCTGCCTGCTCGCGGTGGCATCCAGGGAAAAGATGAGTCGCGCATCGCCTGCAGACTTCGGCAGTGACGCAACCTTGGATAGGAATTGCTGCACGTCGTTCTTGCTGGAAACGGGATGCTGATCTTGAGACCCATCTTTCACTTTAGTCTTAGACTGTTTGAATAACTCTTTCATGACACTAATAGCCCAAAGAAAATAGCTGTAACTGAATTCAATTCGTTATCGCGCGGCACTGTAAGAGATAGAGCTGACCCCCATGGAACGCCCACTCAATGTCTATATGCTCGCCGTAGACCGCCTCACATTCTAGCGCAAGACCATGCAAGCGTTCGAGTTCATTTGAGTTAAGGCAGAATGCAGCAACCTTGTCCTCTTCGACTTCGATCTCCATTGTCTCGCCCTCTGAACAGGCGACCAGTTCGATATCTTTGTCTCCGACCACCTGCTCAAGTAGATCTCCATTCACAGAGATCCTAAAACTGTCTGGCACGACCATACCGGCAACGACGGCCTCTCCAAGCCCCCAGCTCGCTTCTATGTATCGCTCGGTATCGCCAGTGAGTGGGTTCTTCGTAAACATGACACCCGCTACTTCACTTAGAATCTGCTGCTGCAAAACTACAGCTATCGCGGGCTCCCCGTCCACTCCCATTCTAGCCCTATAGCCAATCGCCTCCTCCGTGAAGGCTGAGCCATGGACTTGCTTTATCGCTCCAATCATCGTCGCTGCATCCATCACATTAAGCACGGATAGGTGCTGGCCTGCGAAACTTGCTGCGACCGAGTCCTCTCCTACCGCGCTAGAACGAACCGCTACCGCCGGCGCAAGCTCTGCGAACAGTGGCAATACGCTGGATATAGACTGCTCATCGCCATTTGCGATGGCATCGACCAAGTCGACTGCCAAGGCATAGCCGTTGGGCGCAGGCAGATCGGCGCGAAGCGCGGTTCCTAGGCTGACACACTTACCTCCAAATCGATCTTCTTCGATTGCATCTCTGAGAGGCACAGCCACACTCACCTGCTCGCTCAAAGGATTTCTACCTCGCCCGTATCGCCATTGACTCGAATCTTATCGCCGTCTTTTATGAGTTGGCTCGCATTCTTGGTGCCCACCACTCCAGGAATACCAAATTCACGACTCACGATAGCAGCATGACTAAGAATGCCACCTCTATCTGTGACCAGGGCGCCTATTATAGGTAGGACAACATTAAACCCCGCCGAGGTATTCTTCGTTACAAGAATGTCGCCCTTCTCCAGACGATCGAAATCTCGGGTGCTGATAATAACCTTGGCTGTTCCCTCGTAGACGCCAGGGCTAACTGCCAAACCACTAATTTTTTCAGTGACCTCTTTAGGCTCATCGAAGACATTACCCATCACCAGGCTAAAAGCGCGCATCGTCTGCTGTATCTTCAACGGTAGCCATTCAATAGGCGGCGGCTCGGCCGGTTCGTCCCCAAGAAACTCAGGAACTTCGTCGATGGCCTTACTCAACCTCCAATCCCGCCGCTCCTGCAACTGGGGTTCTGTAATCGAAGGCTCCCTATTTAACAAACTCAGCAACTCTTCATGGGTGGCATCGAGAGCCAATTCTTGGTTGGAGAGAATTTTGCCCTCATGCAACAGGCGACGCCCCGCTTCCAGTATGGCCGTGCGCGCGATTCCCGCGCCCCATATATCGTTATATATTCCTCGTTCATCGCGCATTCGATTCGCCATTCTTGCATCAGCCAAACCCAGATCGAATTCCGGCCGGTCTGCTTCTGGAATTTTCTCACGAATTTTTCGCTCCAAGTCCTGATCGAAATCCGATTCGGCGCGTGGATCCAGGGCATCATAAATTCTGGCAAGAATAATATTCGGTGATTCGTTGAGCGTTTTCTCCGAGATACAATAGCCACCGATCAACATATACCCCGCACCTGTAAGATATTCATCCAAGGCTGCACTAATACTGGCATGCTCTCGTAGCCGGGCAAGCGCTGCTTCTGGTGGCTGACCTTCTAACTCCGCCTTAGTTAAGCCGGCTGCCGCTATTGTTGCGGCCACCTTCAGAAGCTGCTCACCGCCGATTCCCTTCGAGACCGGGGTAGAGCCTTTCAGTAGCGGTGCCACCTCGACAGCTGTCAAACCCGATGTGCGTGTCGCGACGTCCAAAAATCTGCCGATGGGCAAAATCGATCCTACGGAATACTTGTGATGACGATAGACCATCTCTTCAGCATTCTCGAAGCAAGCCTCAAGGTGTTCAATTAGCCCCAGCCTATCCATCTCCGAGAAATTGACTGACTGCAGCCTTGTATTACGGGCAATCGAATCCTTTTTTAACTCATCCCATTCTTCTAAATCCTGCAGCCATCTTCGCGACTCTACCGAACTGTGCGCAGCCTTAACCCGCGCCCTAAGTTTTGGATGAATCTTAAACATAAGCTGGAAGAGAAATTTAGGCGGAGGGCCTCCACCTGGCTTTCCGACTATCCCAACCTGCTGCATATAGATAAAGCCATGAACGAAACTAGGCTGCAGATGATCTAATAAGATTCCATACTTTTCCAAGCCTTCATGAAAGCCTCTCCGCAGTCCAGGCCAAGTTTGAGTACTGTAAAGAGTCATCGCACCACTGTTGTGGGTTGTGTCCAGAGCCCAAGTACCAGGACCCGGTGCTTCGAATTTTCTCTCCATCTTAATCTCCTTTCTTGTTATTCAGACACGCTTACTTATTATTAGGACTCGCTGTTTCGTAACTAAGCCTCGGTAGAAGCTACTTTATTATTTGAGATCGGCAATAGAAATGCCGCAAAAAAAAACAGTTATTAATGCGCCTGCATAATAGGGGATCACAGACATATGCTGTTCCAGAGTCGTTGTCGATTCTGAACTGAGCTGCAGGGATAATACAGAAATGCCGATCGCCCCGCCGAAGTAGCGCATCGTACTCAAGCCCCCCGCCGCCATGCCGGCTCGCTCCTTTTCGATAGCCAGCATGCCCGCCGCCTGCACTACGGGGCCAGACATCCCGATGGCGAAGCCCATTAATGCCATGGGCAGGATGATATCAATCGGCACCAAAGCTGCCGCAAGATCAGAGTAGAGATAGAGCCCAATCAAGTTTATGCTGGCAGCCAGCACAGCGGTATAGCGAATACCAATTAGTTTTCCGACCGCAGTAGACATCGGCCCGCCTAACATCATACATAGGGTCATTGCTGACAGCGCACTAGCTATTTCAATCTCTGCCACCTGTCGCATATCCACAAAGAAAATTGGCAATTGGAACAACAGTGCATACATGGTGAAATTACCAAGCGAAGTTGTGAAGCCCGCCGCTAAATAGGCCGGCCGCTTAAAGAAGCGAGGGTCAAAAACGGGCTCATCAACCCTTAGCTGTAGCCAGACAAAGCCACACAGGAGAATCAATCCCGGCACCAAAAAACGAAGATCGAGGGCGTCGCCAATAAATCCTAACTGTAGAGCGGCAATAGCAAACGCAAGCAGTAGCGTACTGCGCAAATCGAGGCGACCCTTGGACTTTTCAGTCTGCGGCTTCGATGTCGTCACAATAAGAGCGAGCGCGAGCAACGCCCACGGCACATTTATCAGGAATATGGCAGGCCAATCGAAGAATTGAGTCAGGGCGCCGCCCAAGAGCGGACCAACCGCCGCAGCCGCACCCATCGTCGCCCCGAAGATTCCGTAGGCAAATGGCAGCATAGATTCGGGTAGTTGTGTTCTCAACATGGCCGAAGCATTCGGCACGATCATGGCACTGGCAGCAGCCATCATCATTCTCGATACCAGCAACACTTCTATGCTGCGGATCAAATACGCCAATAACGACCCGAGCATAAACACGCTTAAGCCAATATAGAGCGCCTTCTGATAGCCGATGATATCGCCTAATTTACCAGCCGGGGCCTGGCCTATGACAGAGATGAGCAGATACCCGCCAACCAGTAGTTGCGTAGTGGTGCCGGGGTCCATCTCCATAAATTGAGCAATCTGCGGCATGGCCACAGCGATAGAGGTAGAACCTAGGGGAGCCAAGGCCGAGGCCAGCAGGACACCAGCTAGTAAGAGAAGTGTACGTTGTTCAGGCAAAGGCTGGTTTCCACATAGGGTCGCTGTATTAGAGTCGATAAAAGATTCTAAAGCTTCAACGGGCTAAGTAATAGTGCGGGGCTGAAAAGAACCAAAGACACAGCCCCAGCTGCAGCAAAATCAGCCTTGAGCCTAGTCGCAGCTTATCGAGCGAAGAAATCGAAGGTTTGGCTGGCCCGGCTGAATCTGTCGCTTAACATATTGTTTTATATAGAGTAATGATAGAGGAATAGTACAGAGATGCGCCTAAGCTAATATCCGGCCAAAGCCAACACTGTCTCTCAAGCACTTGCGAGGCGAGCCCGTGAGTGAGTATTCGGTCAAATTAATAGACTGCCAGTGTTTCCCAGAAGCGGCATATAAGTTCTGCGAGCGGCCAGGGGAGGACAGATGATAGGGGCGGTACCGGATTTGCCGGTTACGAAACTGGACAATGGTTCACTTCGGCGATATCTTTTATTCATCTTATCAAAGGCTTTTGATAAGCAAGGTTAAACTATTCACCACTACAACAAGATTAAACTCTCTCTACAACGGGCGAGGTTTATTAATCAGCTGAGAGCAGTCAGAGAATGCGCGATAGATATATAATAATAGACGATTTTTATGACAACCCAGATGAATTGGTAAAAGTCGCCTTAAGCTCAATGAATGAAGAAAATTCACCGACTGGAAATTACGCAGGCGTAATGACTACAGAGGCTTTTTTCGGTCCACAGCATAGTGAAATATTCAAGCAACTCACACAGGAACCCTCTATAGGCTCTTCGACAAACGCGAATGGCAGATTACGATTCACGAGAGCGAACGATTCATTCAAAATGCATATTCATTTTGATGTAGAAAACACAACCAGATGGGCAGGCGTCGTCTATCTGTCAAAGGAGCACCCTGTTACAGATGGAACCTCTTTCTGGAAGCATCGGAGAACTGGCTTGGAAGCGGCCCCCAATACTGTCGAAGGCTTCGCTGAACATGGATGGAGCTCTTTCACCGACTTCAGAAAATTCCTGGAGGAAGAAGGACTCGATGAATCCCTTTGGGAAAAGACGTTTACGGTACCCTACAAATACAACAGATTGGTTTTATTTAGGCCCTGGTTGCTGCATTCTCCCGGCCCCTCTTTCGGGGATACGCTGGAGTCTTGCCGCATAGTCCAAACATTGTTTCTGGGTAACTAGTAGTAATAAATTTCACTGCAGACCCAGCGCTTTCCCCACTCGGTTTCACGCCCAGCTAGGGCCAGGGTTTGGCCAGAGTTTGGCTGGTTTTTTAAAGGGTTTGAAGGCCTTACTGGGCTCAGTAAAACCGTAAAGTGGTGCGGATGGGGAGACTTGAACTCCCACACCTTTCGATACTAGAACCTAAATCTAGCGCGTCTACCAATTCCGCCACATCCGCGTCTATCAAAAAGCTTATTAGCCTTTGAAGCGCGCGTATTATACCTGAACGAGCGCTCTTGCCAAGATCAAAGATGACTGACTGTTAATTCACCAAATTCTGGCGTTATACTGACGGATCTCAATCTTTGACTATCTGACTGGCAGAACAGCCCCCAACATCAGGAAATCCCCATGTCACACCTAGAAACTTCGATCAGCGATGGTATCGCTACACTAACAATGAATCGTCCAGAGGCCCGAAACGCACTCAGCATGGAGATGCGCACGCAACTCTGTGAGAGCCTGCACGATATCGAGCGCGATAATTCAGTGCGCTGCGTGGTTCTAACCGGTGCTGGAGATCATTTTATGGCCGGCGGCGACGTAAAGGGGATGGGAGAGTCAATCAAGAAGTCATCGGAGGAAATTGGCAAAGAATTCATGCTGCGCATACATGACCTTCATCCGATAATGTTTGCGATGCGTAGAATGCGCAAACCTATCATCGCCAGTTGCCGTGGCGCTGCCGCAGGCGCCGGTGTCAGCATGGCGCTAGCCTGCGACCTTGTTATCGCCTCCGAGGATGCCTTCTTCACGCTGGCCTATTGCAAGATAGGCACAAGCCCCGATGGTTCCTCTTCTTTTCATCTACCCCGCGCTGTTGGCATCAAGAAAGCGATGGAAATCGCACTGCTTGGCGATCGCTTCGATGCGAAAACCGCCAAAGACATAGGCATGATCAATTTCGTCGTCGACAATGATGAGCTGACCCGTGAAACCCACAAACTGGCTAGCAGGCTGGCAAGCGGCCCGACTCATGTCTATGGCAACACCAAAGCCCTTTTCTACCGGTCTCTGGAGAGTGAATTCGAATCTCAACTGCAGGCGGAGGCCGAATATTTTGCAGACTGTGCCTCTAGGGCGGACTTCAAGGAAGGCGTGACCGCATTTATAGAAAAACGCGAGCCAAATTTTACTGGGCAGTAGGGCTGAATTTGTTACTGAACGCCAGCGGAGATCTGCAGCGCCTCCAGATTTTCTTGCAGGCGGAACAGACTTTCGTTGATCTGTAAGCGGTGGGCATTCACGGATTCCATGGACTCTTCCATATACTCCAATCGACCCACCAGGCCCAGTACCGTGCTGTCACCACTATTGAGCGCCTGCCGTATTGACGACAGATCGCCTCGCATCGCGTCCAGCTCCTGCACCGAT
>Ga0115567_10003249_pt1 | contig 16049 bp, 8 predicted proteins | sample COGITO_mtgs_1204_2_FD_88679 | JGI IMG/M metagenome (GOLD analysis project Ga0115567, IMG submission 88679) | Pelagic marine microbial communities from North Sea - COGITO_mtgs_120412 | ecosystem: Environmental > Aquatic > Marine > Epipelagic | place: Germany:Helgoland, sampling site Kabeltonne... | reverse complement strand
TATCCACGCGTCAGTACATTCAGTCGCTCCGGCGGCTGCAGTCCAACAGGGTGGAGCCCGCTCCCGCGTCCGCCGTGGGCGACGCGGATTCTTCTTTAATTACCGGGGGATTCAGCGCGCGCAATCGAATGCGGGACTCCGCGCGCACGAGCTCGAACGAGTCGAGCCCGGAGAAAATGAAAACGATGGGGCGGTGGGAAAAGCTGGACGAGGGCGATGACGGCGAGGAGATGGATCAGGTGACCGCGGAGAAGCATCTGTTCGGCAGCATCGCGAAGCGCCACGACCCGATGTCGGTGCCCGTGCCGTGGGGCCTGGTCCACCCGCTCTCCGCGTTCATGCGCAGGTGGGACATGATCACGATGTGGCTGCTGTTGTACACCGCGATATGGACCCCGTACGAGGTTGCGTTCGTGGAGGAGAAGCGACTGTCGCCGATGTACTTCGTGAACATGTGCATCAACCTGGCGTTCTTCTTCGACATGGTTCTCAATTTTAACCTGATGTACTTTGACGAGAAGCGGCTCCAGATGATCACGGACAGGAAGATGATCGCGAAGCGGTATATGAAAGGGTTCTTCATCATCGACTTCATCTCCATCCTCCCCTACGACGACATCACGCTCGCCACGGGGAGCAAGGCGAACCTCAAGATTCTGCGAATTGTGAGAATCGTCCGCCTCGCAAAGCTGCTCCGCATCCTCCGATCGAGCCGCATCTTCGCGAGGTTCGAGAACTCCATGACCATCAACTACGGCGCCCTCAAGCTGACCAAGTTCGTCGTCGGTACCCTCTTCATCGCGCACTGGATGGCCTGCCTCTGGCACCTGGTCAAGATCGTGGAGCAGTCGCGGTGCAACTGGGTCACCGACTACTACTACGGCGACTGTCTCTACAACGACGCGGACAACAACGACGAGCACGTCACCGCTCGATCGCTCTACTTCACCGCACTGTACCTGTCCACGATGACGATCTCGACCGTGGGGTACGGAGACGTCACGCCGCAGACGGAAGCCGAGCGGGTGTTTCTCATCGTCGGCATGCTGGTGGGCGCATCCGTCTACGCGTACGTCGTGGGTTCCATCTGCAGCGTCCTCGCGAGCATGAACTACAGGGAGACCGAGTTCCAGGAGCTGATGGACCGGCTCAACCTGTTCATCAAGGAGGCGAAGATCGACGTGGACCTGGCCGGGCGGCTCCGCGCGTTCTTCAGGTACAGGCGCAAGAACACGAGCCAGGTTGCGTGGGGCGAGCTGCTCGACCTTATGTCGCCGAGCATGCGTCAGGAGGTTGCCACGCAGATCAACACCGCGTGGCTGATCAGGGTGGAGGTCTTCCACGGGATCCCGGAGCAGGTCGCCATCGAGATCAGCTTCAACTTCGTCTTGGAGACGTTCCCGCCCGAGGAGCTCATCATCGCCGAGAGGGACGAGAGCAACAAGCTCTTCGTGCTCAAGACGGGGGTGGTCATGTGCAAGGGGCGGGTACGAACCATCGGGGACAACGCGTGCTTCGGGGAGGACATGCTCTGGCGGACGATGCAGCGTGGGTACAAGGCGGTGTCGCTCACCTTCTGCGACTGCTACACCCTCAAGAAGGAGACGCTGGAGCAGGTGATGGATAATTACCCGTCCGTGAAGGTGATGCTTCGCAAGATCATCGTACGAAAGATTTTCCAGGAGAAAATCGTCGAGACGAGCCGCATCGTGAAAGAGTTCAAGCGGTTCATGAAAGCCCACAAGGAACGGAACGGCCCCACGGCGTGGCCACCCGTCGGTGAGAGCATGGACTTCCTCACCAACGCGCTGGGGTTCAGGTTCAGGGCCACCGTGAGCGCTAAGCTGATGATCATGCGAAACGCCGATCCTCAATATTTCCGCAGGATCAACAGCCTGGCGATGTACATGCAGCGGATGTTCCGCGGCCACCAGGGACGGCAGATGGCGGTGCTTCGCAAGATGGCGAAGGATAAGAACATGCCGGTCTCGCTGCTCAGCTTGAAGTCGGTGCAGGAGCAGCTGATGAACGAGCGCTCGCGGCTGCGGAGGTTCAAGGAGTCCAAGGAGGGAGCGCCCGAGGACCAACCGCACGATTCGCCCGCGCACTCCGCCGGCGGGTCCAGGACGACGCACGCGTGGGACGACGACGACGGGTTAATCGGCGAGCCCGTCAAACGGGTTCACCTCACGCCGGAGCTGAACGAGCTGAGGGAGCAGCTGATCGAGAACGTCGGGGGTATCATCGAGGAGACGGTGAGGCGGGAGCTCGGGAAGGCGTTGGGGCATCAGCGGCTCGGTCAGTCGACGGCGGCGGCTCCCGCGGCGGCGGCCCCTCACAGGGAGGCGCCCGCGATGCCCGCGGCGGAGCCGCCGGGTAAGCTCGACAAAAAGAAGTTCTCGAAGAAGCGATAGATCATAGTAGCACCGTGAATTGCGGGCTTGCATTAACCACACGCGCGTCCACACAACTCCACACCCGAAAATGCAACCTGTCAGCTGTTCTGCACTGCGCGCCAATTTTTTCAAGTTTTCTCGGCCCGATGCGCCGAGCGACACTTGCGAGCCGAGCCGAGAAGGGTGTGTATCGGGGGTGACTCTCCGGTCGATTATCCCGGCGGTGCCTAGTTGACGAGATGTCAGCGGAGGAGCCGCTCGATCGCATCGTGCTTCGCTACCTACAGAAGCGAGGCTACAAAGACGCCGAGAAGGCTTTCCTCAAGGACAGCAAGTCCCAGAAGCTCAGCGAGATGGCCTTGGTGCCCCATCTGGGCCCGGACGCTGCCATCAGCGACCACATCCTCTACTACAACGAGGAGGATGCGGATCCCAACTCACTCGTGCAGGGCTATAGGCTCCTGCGCGACTGGGTGAACCACTCACTGGACATGTACAAGGTGCGTCCGCGCCCCGGATGGGTTCGCACAAATCCCGTAGTTTACCCTAGAAAAGCCCCGATTGTTGGTTTTCAGCCCCCGCTGACGTGAGCCCGCCCCCTTCCCGCCGATCATCGCAGCCGGAACTCATGCGGATCCTCTGGCCCATGTTCGTCTACTGCCACCTGGAGCTGGTCAACCGCGACGAGGGTCACCTCGCGCGCGAGTTCCACCGCAGGTTCGGCCCCGATCACCTCCTCCTCCACGACGACGACGTCAGGGCTCTCTCGGGCCTCGCCACCCCTCAGCACGCCGAATCCGACGCCACCGCGCGCAAATTCCGCGATAACCGCGTGCCGATCTCCTGCTGCCAGTACACATTCGACCTCCTGGTCAAGTACCTTCACCACGCCAACCAGATGGCACTCCTCGCGGTGCTCAACGCGCACATCTCCGTCACCATCGCCAAAGGAGACCCGGCGCCGCACACGGATGAAGCCCATCTCTCGGCCAAGCAGGTCATCACCGGCGTGGGTCCACCGTCCAAGATTGACAAGTTCAACGCCCAGTACGACGCCGGGCGATGGGGCGTGCTCGTGGACAGCGTGGAGGTCCAGGCGCTGGACGAGTTCGAGGAGGAGAAGGCGCGGGAGGAACGCGCCAAGGCCCGAGCCGCTGGAAAACCGAAAGCCCCGGACGACGCCGCGGACGACGGCGCGGACGGCGGAGCCGAAGCTTCACAAAAGGAGGGCGGCGACGGGGATAAGCCCGCGGACGGGGATAAGCCCACGCCCACGAAGAAGAAGAAGGACGACAAGAAGGACGATAAGAAGGACGACGACGAGAACAAGTACGAACCGACCATCGTGCCGTCGTCCATCCCGGTGCCCGAGCTCGACTATCACCACGCGAGAGCCGCCGTCGAGGACATCCGGTACCGCGTCGACGTCGGGCCCGCCGCGCCGCCGTCCGTCGCGTTCTACACCTTCACGCACGCGCACAAGTTCCTGCACTGCTGCACCACGGCATCGGACGCGTCGCTCGTCGTCGGCGGGTTCGCGGACTCGGTGGTGCGCATCTGGGACATCAATAAATCCGTCCCGGGCAAAAATATGGACGTCTACTGCACAGATCCGGAATCGAAGAAACGAAAAGCCGCGCGCGAGGAGGGCCTGACGCTGCTGGAGTACGAGGAACAACACAAAGACGACGACGTGGATCAAGCGATGGACGATGCGGAGGCACATGAAGGGGAGGATGGCGAGAAGCTGACGGCTAACTCGCGAATCGCTCGGCCGCTTCATTGCGTCGAGTACGTGGGGCATTCATCGGCGGTGCACGGCGTGGACCTCTCCCCAGGGCACGACTTCCTCCTCTCCTGCTCCCGCGACCAGACGATCCGCGTGTGGTCCATGGAGCTGGAGATCTGCCTCGCCGCGTACAAGAGCCACAGGTTCCCCATCTGGGACGTCAAGTGGTGCGGCGTCGGTCACTACTTCGCGTCGGCGTCCAACGATTGCACCGCTCGGGTCTGGGCCATGGACGAGGCTCAGCCGCGGCGGGTCATGGTCGGCCACCTCGCCGACGTGGACTGCGTCGCTTGGCACCCGAACACCAACTACATCGCGACGGGCAGCTCGGACCGCACGGTACGGCTGTGGGACGTGCAGACGGGTGATTGCGTCCGGATCTTCACCGGCCACCGAGCCGGCGTCAGGTCCCTCGCCATGTCCCCAGACGGCAAGAGCATGGCGTCCGGGTCCGACGACGGCGGCGTGCTGGTCTGGGACCTGGCGACGGCTAAGTGCTCGCACGCGTTCGAAGGGCACAGGGGCGCGGTGTACTCGCTGGACTACAGCCACGGCGCGGGCACGGTGCTGGCGTCGGGGGGCGCGGACGAGACTGTCAAGGTTTGGGACGTCTCGCAGTCCGCGTCGGCTGAAGTCAACGGGGGCGAGGCGGGAGCCGCCGCCGGGGAGAGCAAGGCGGCGACCGCGGCGAGGAAACCGCCGATGACGAGCCTGAGGACCAAGTCGACGCCGGTGTTTAACGTGCAGTTCACGGGGCGTAACCTGCTGATGGCCATGGGGGCGCGAGCGCCGTCCGTCAGGTCTCAGGTGGCGTGAGAGCGATTACTCGATTTGATGAACAAAAAAGATTTCACCTAACACCTGCCGTTTCTGCACGGATCGACGCAATCACCATTCGGATCCAGCGTTTGGAGCTCCGCGTAGGTCAGCACCTTCTCGCACTCGAGCTTGGACCGTCGACGATGGATGCTGTTGGTCCACGTCTCCGTCGGGGCGATTCCGGGCGGCATGACGCAGTCGTAAGGTCCCTCGTCTTTCGGCCCCGGGGAGGTTTTGCTTTTATCGAGCTGCAGCCTGTCCCACTGCCGGCATCCGTACTCGTCGAAATCGTCCAGCAACAGGAAGCACTTCTGCCTCGCCACGTAATCGCCGAACTCGTTTTGGAATATCTCGAGCGTGGACTGGCTCGTGTTGGTCACGCCGAGCCTGCAGGTGTACACGGAGCAGTCGAAGTTCTCAAACACGCACGGGTCCCTCGGACTCGGTTCAGGGTCCTCGGTCTGGTTGTATCCCGGCGAGCCGAACGGGGTGCGGTTCGGTATGGGCCGCCAGTTACCGCCGCCGAGCCCGGCGCCGAACCAGGACGGGCCGATGATGTACCCTTGGGGACCCCAGTAGAACGGAGAGAAGATCCGCGACGACACGTTGGTCTCCTGCGCTGTCGTCGGCCGGGTTGCGGGGACGACGGTGGCTGTGGGTCTCCCGACCGTCCTCGTCGCGACGTCGACGCGCTGCCGTGGTGACGTCTGCGCACACGCGAGGGCGACGAGGAGTGCGAGTGCGGCGAATCTTAGAGCGATTGAGGGCGACATGTGCGCGCGCGAGTGTCGTGTGCGGGAACCCCCGCCTCTCGTGCGGAAACGGTTTTCAACCACCCTCGATGCACCTCGATCGATCAACAAATTTCGGCCAGCCAGCCAGCCCAAAAGTGACGAGGATATTGTTAGGCCTAATAATTGGCGGGTCGAGGCGCCAGTGTGGACCGCGCGAGAGGACGAATTTCCGGGTGAAGCGCGCTGCCGGCGAGCCGCGTGTTGCGCTAGGAGTAGGGGTCCCGGTCGGAGAGGCGGTCGAGGCACCTCGTCTCGGGCGCACCATGGTGGGCATCTTGCGAACTCCCGCGCAAGATTCTGGTCGGAGTCCGTACCACGAGACTCCCGGGTCGACCAGAACTTACGACTGGAGGCGGATAGATCACACGGTGCGTGCGAGTTCCGGGCGTTTTCAACGTGTCGCGACTTTTACCGGCTATCGCGCGGCGTTCGGGCGTTCGAACCGCGCTCGAGACGCGCGATCCGCGGCGCTCGCCAGCCAAATTCACCATAATTCTCTCGCCAGATTAGATTCCAGCCCAATCGCGAGGCACTCCAGCTGACATCCCTGACCCGTCACCCCCTTGATTCGCAGGTCGTGGAGGATATCTTGAACCACGCCGAGGAAATCGCCGTCGCCGAGGGCGGCGCGGCGGATGAGGTCACCCTCCTCAGGCTGCTCAAGGTGGGTGCCGCGCTCCAATTCTCGACTCAAATCCAGCCCCGCGCGATAATATCCGCGCGTTCAAAAGTTTACAACCGAAGCCCCACCCGCTGACCCATCCGACCCCAACCTTTCCCCAAATCACAGGCGTACGAGAGCGTCCTCCAGCAGCACGGCATCGAGCCCGAGGAGGACACCGACTACTACCGCTTCCTCCTCAAGCTCTCACTGGACCCAGATCCCAACTGGTGGGTCAAATACGAACGAGAGAAGCAGCGAATGAGAACCACGGGTGGACCCGCGGAGACGTCACACATCTCCCCAGTACGACCCCGCCCGGCGCCCACGCCCGTGTGGAAGCCCGGCAGCGCACGCCCCGCGAGCGCGCGCCCCGGCACAGCTGGCGGCGGCGGCGGCAGCGCGCGCAGACCCTCGGTGCAATTCAGAAGCGGCGGAGGCCCGAATTCGGCTCGTCGATCCGCGCCCCCGTCGACGTTCGCGGGTGACTTCGCCGAGACTAGGCGACGGGTCATGGAGGAGTACCAGGCTGAGTACGCGGAGCCGCCCGGGACGTATTACCGGGGATCTCCTCGGCTTCACTACGGCGGGTCAGGGCACGCGTCGCCGGCGTATCCCGGGGGTGGTTACCCTGGAAACTCATACGGATCCATCGGTTCGCCCGGCTACGGGGGCTCGGGTTTGGTGTACGAGGACCCGGCGGAGAGCGGGTACGCCGATTTTAAGCTGATGGCTGCCGCGTTCAGGGTGTGGGTGCGCCACGCGTCCGCGCTCAGGGCGCTGCGCGTCGCCCGGGAAGCCGCCGTGGAGAACTGGATGATTGCGGTTTCATTTTGGGAGGCGCAGACGCTTCGCCGGTGCCTCGCGCGGTGGAGGGGTCGCAAGAACGTCATGCAGCTCCACGCGCTGAGGTTTTGGTACGGGGAGACTCTGCGCGGCAGGTTCCTGTACTGGCGCGAGCTCACCACGCGGCTCAAGATTGGCATGCACACCGCGGGCGCGACGCACCGGGCGCAGGTGACCAAGAAGTACTTTTACGCCTGGAAGGTCACGGCGTCCATGTCCAAGGAGGAGCAGCTCAAGTTCGCGCGCGCCATGGCCATCTGGGGGGGTAACGCCAAGCAGTACTACTTCGCCAAGTGGAAGTCCATCCTCGCGTCGATGAAGGAGCTCGGCGGTAACCTGGAAGGGCGGCGGCGCGACCGCGTTCGGTCGATGGCTTACGTCAGATGGCGCGCCGCGTATCACGAGAAGATCCACCGCCGTGAGCTGCTCGCGCGCGCCGCCGCTAAGTTCCGCTCCCGCGCCGTCTCCGCCGCGTTCGAGGGCTGGCGCTCCAACGTGGAAGAGATCATCGACACCAGGGAGAAGCTTCACGCCATCGCGAGTAGGTTCGCCAACCAGAAGCTCAGCGCCGCGTTCAACAAGTGGACCGCGGAGGTTGAGCAGGCGGCTTCCGACCGCGAGAAGATCCGCAAGGTGATGGCCATGATGGTCAACGGCGCCGCGGTTCGGTGCATGCGCGCGTGGAAGGAGTACGCCAAGGAGCAAGGGCGGCTCGCGGAGGTTTGCATGCAAGTGGCGAACCGGCTCATGTCGATGGCTGCCTACGGCGCCTTGATGCGGTGGAAGGAATTCACCGAAGAGTCAGTCCACATGAAGGAACTGCTGGCCAAGGTGGCGGCGAGGTTCGCCAACCGCACAAAGTCGGGCGCGTTCAACGCGTGGACGCACTTCACCATCGTCCGCCTGCGCGAGAAGGAATGCTTCGACCGCATCTCCGACCTCCCCAGGCGCCGCAACATGCGGATGGGCTGGCAGCAGTGGCGGGGCGCGTACCACGACAGGCAGCAGCTCAGGAACGCCGTGCAGGCCATGCTCAAGTCCGGCCTCGTCAGGGCGCTTCGCACCTGGAGGGAGAACGTGGATGAGCTCCTGAACCAGCGCGACATGCTCATGAGGGTCGCGAAGAAGATGCAGAACCGCGCCATGGCGGGCGCCTTTGTCACGTGGGCGGAGGCGGTCGAAGAGACCAAGCACCAGATGGAGGTGGCCGCCAAGGCTTTCGCCCGGTTCCTTCACCGCGAGGTCGCCTCCGCGTTCGCGCGGTGGCGCGAGTTCATGGTCTTTGCCGCCGAGGCCAAGGCTCAGATTCAAAACGCGCTCATGTTCTTCACCAAGAAGTCCATGCTCGTCGGCTGGCAGCGCTGGAGGGAGATGATCGACGAGGTTCACGAGTACCGCACGATGCTCCAAAAGGCGGCCAACTACTTCATCGGCCGCGAGCGCGCCGCCGCGTTCTACACCTGGCGCGATAACACCCAGGAGCTCGTCGAACAGCGGTTTAAAATCGCCGGATTCGTCAAGAGACTTATGAACCAGTCCCTGAGCGCCGCGTGGGAGCGGTGGCAGAACTTCATCCTGGACCAGGAGGACATGCGGCAAGTCGTCGAACGCGCGATGGCGTGGTGGATGAACAAGGAGAAGCGCGCGGCGTGGGCCAGGTGGTGGGAGCGCGTCGAGGAGGCGCGGGTCATGCGACGCGCCGTGCAGTTCTTCCTCAACCGCGAAATATACAAGGCTTTCCAGCGGTGGCAAGAGTACGTCATCAACAAGCAGGAACACGAGGAGATGGTGGCCAAGGCGATGTCCGCGTTCGTCAACCGGGCGCTGCGCATGGCCTACAACCGCTGGCTCGAGTTTTGCACGCAGCAGCAGGCTATCCGCCACGCCATGAACTTCTTCGTCAACGGCGCTCTCATCCGCTCGTTCCAGACGTGGCAGGTGCGAATCGTTGAGCTCGGCGAGGAGCGTCAGATGATCTGGAGAGCGGTTCGCTACTTTCAAAACTCCGCGCTTCGAGCCGCGTTCCTCGGCTGGAACGAGAACGTCCTCGAGATGCTCGAGACCAAGGCGAAGCTCACCAAGGCTATCCTCCGGTTCAAGAACAAGGCGCTAGCCGCGTCATTCACTCACTGGTCCACGCTCGTCTCCGATCACAAGCACAACATGGCGGTCCTTCAAAACGCCGTCATCCGCCTCTTGAACCGCCAGAAACGCGCGGCGCTGATGCGGTGGTACGACCAGGTGCAGGAGATCAAGCGTATCCAGGACCTCTGCGACAGGATCCTTCGCAAGATCATCCTCCGCGAAGCCGCCGTCGCGCTCGATCGATGGAAAGATTACACCGCCGAGTCGCTCGAGATGAAGGAGAAGATGGCGGCGGTGATCGGCCGGCTTCGCAACCGGGCGATCGCCGGCTCCTTCGAGCGCTGGTGCACCATGGTCGAGGAGGCCAAGGACATGCGCGAGAAGCTCGAGAAGGCTGTCGTGCGTTTCGCCAAACGGAACATGGTCTCCGCCTTTGAGCGCTGGTGCGCCATGGTCGAAGAGGCTCGGCACCACCGCGAGCTCATCTCCAAGATGCTGAAGAAAATGTCGCAGCGGGAGGTCCTCGGCGCCTTTACCAAGTGGCAAGAGGTTGTCGACGAGGCCCACAACGCACGCGCCGCGGCTGCGAGGGCCATCGGGTTCTTCTTCACCTCCGCCACGCGAGGCGCTTTCATCGCGTTTCAGCGCAACGTCGTGTACGAAAAGACCATGCGTAAAGCGGCTCAGTTCTTCATCGGCGGATCCAAGGCTAAGTTTCTCAAGCAGTGGAAAGACAACGTGGACGATACGGTGTACGTCCGCGGGCTCATGGCCAAGGCTGCGATGGCGTTCGCGGGCAAGGCGAAGGATGCCGCGTGGCACGGGTGGAAAGCGGTGGTGGTCCGGCGCAGGAAAAACCGCGACTTCATCGCCAAAGCCCTCGTCTTTTACGCCTACTCCATCGAGGGTAAGACCTGGCGCAAGTGGGTGGAGGTGACCCAGGAAGCCAAGGAACTGAACCGCAAGCTCGCGAACGCCGTCGCGAAGATGCAGAACAGGGCGCTCGGGGGTTCGTTCAACCGATGGGTCGAATACGTGGACGAGGTTGTGGACATGAGGGAGAAGCTCAACCGCGCTGTTGCGAGATTTTCGATGCGAGCCGCCGCCGCCGCCTTCTCCACCTGGGTCCAGGTGAAGGACGTGGAGATGGAGCGCAGACGTATTCTCCTCGAGCACGTCGCCAAGAAGTTTAACCGCACCAAGGGTTTCATCTTCGACCAGTGGCGCAAGTGGGTGGACTTTGAGCTCAACATGAAGACGATTCTCGAAAAGGCGATGCGGCTGATGATGAACCGCACAATCGCCGCGGCGTGGGCTCGGTGGTTGGAGAAGATGGAGGAGTCGAGGATGATCCAGCGCGCCATGCGCAAGTTCATCTACGCAGCCCAAGGGCAAGCCTTCACCACGTGGGTCGAATACACCAACGAGGTGCAGCTCATGCGCAAAATCGCGCAAGCCATCGGCTACGCAAACGACGGCTTACTGCAGCGGTGCATGGACAAGTGGTGCGTCTTCGTGGACGCCGTCAAGGATGAGCGCAAGGCGTACAAGGCTGCCGTGCTCAAGTTCTTCGGAAGCATCAAGCAAACGTCGTTCAAGAAGTGGACCAAGTACACTTACACCATGCTCAGGGTGAAGCAGATCATGGGCAACGGCCTGAAGAGGTTCTGCAAGCAGGGCATGAGGGCGTGGCACGAGGAAGCCACCGTGTCGAAATTTTTGCGAACGCAGAGCGAGTTTCTCCAGGCGAACACCTCCGCGGGCGTGCGCAAGCGCGCGTTCGTCATCTGGCTCAAGATCATGAAGTGCGACCGCCACCGCAGGCTCAAGTCCCTTCGCGCGCACTTCAGGGAGTGGACCTTCCACCTGGGACTGCGCAAGGAGGACAAGAGGCGCGAGGAGAAGCTCGCAATCGTGTTGAAGAAGATGATGTTTGGCAACATGGCCAATGTTTTCGCCGGTTGGCGCCTCATCATCCTCCGCAACAAGCGATTCTTCCGCAAGCAGGCTGCCATCAAGCTCGCCATCGCCTCGGGCGACGCGCTCATCCGCTCCAAGAAGCGAGCGCTGTACCTCGCCGCCTGGCGCGCGTGGAAAGCCTCTGGCAAACAGATGGGCACCGTCCGCAACATGCTCTCCCGCGCGCTTCGCCGCGCGCAGGGCACCTACTTCGCCAGGTGGTGGTCCTACGTCGAACACCGCCGCGCCAAGCTGGAGAAGTTCTCCTCCGCCAAGGTGCTCCACCAGAGGCTCCTGTTGAGGTCGTCCTTCACGCAGTGGATCGACGCGCAAAACGCGGGCGCCGCCGAGATGGACGCCAAACTCGCCAAAGCCATGCAGATGGCGTTCGGCAACTCCATCGCGTTCGTCGTCTCCAAATGGCGCGGGCTGGTGCAGGACGAGAAGCAGAAGAAGATGGCGATGCAACGTCTCGTGGGTTTACTCGCGGGGTGCCAGCTGGAGAACCTCGGGGTTCACGTCATCCACGGGTGGCGCGACGTGGTGAGGCAATCCCGGCTCGGCACCGCGCACCTGCGCAAGGCGGATAACCACCGCCAGTTCAAGATCATGGACTCGTGCTTCCTCGCCTGGAAGGTCATCGCCGCGCCGCTGACGCAGTTTGAGCACAACAGGCTCCTGGACCGCGGCATGGACGCGTGGGACAGGGACTTTGACGACAAGGGGGACTCCGCCGAGGTTCACGCGCAGGTGTTGGCCAGGCGCGTCCGCAGCATGTTCGACGGGCGTGATCCCGACGAGGACGACGACGACGGACACGTGGAGGAGATCAGGAAGAAGGCGCCGACGACGGGGATGCGCGGCGTGCTCTCGCGCGCCGCCGCCATCGCAGCCTCCGGCGCGCCCAAGGGTGCCCAAGGCGGAACAGTCGACCTCGGCTCCGACTCGGACGACGACGAGCCCTCGTCCTCGAAGGGCGTCGGCGGCCGCGCCACATCCGTCGTGCCGCAGAGTGCCATCGCGCCCAAGGCGAAGGGCGGCGGGTTCTGCGCGGAGTGCGGGGCGAGCTACGATCGGGCCGGGCAGAAGTTCTGCATGGAGTGCGGCGCCAAGGCTTGAGGAGCCCAGCGGCGCAAACGATACTACTACTAGACATTCGTAAATATTCAAGCTAACGTAATTATCTATGATCACCACTCGTTCTCGAGGTCGTCAAAGTACCCAGCCTCCTCCATCTCGCTGTAGTACCTGCTCTCCACCTCGTACTCGTCCTCCCTGAAGTAGTCCGCCAGGAACGTGAGGTACAGCACCGGCGGGTAACAGGCGTAGTACGCGTAGTTGCACAAACCAAAGACGCAATACGCCCATCGGCTGACGCCGCCGCCGACGCATAAAGCGCACACCGTCTCCACCGCGTACAACACGAACAGCGTCCCGGTGTACCCGTAGAAGCTGGGCCTCGCGGGCATCCAGTCGCGGTATCGCGTCCTCGGGAGCGCGGTGAGCACGCCGTAGACGAGCGCCGCGATGAACGCCCGGGTGGCCCAGTATCCCCACTTTGTCCAAAAGTACCCGCGCGAGTGCAACCCGGGTTCCTCCACGAAAACCTCCACGCCGAAGCCGAATATCAGCGCCGATTTGGCCAACAAGTCGATCCCGGCGACCCCCACGGCGATGACGATCGTCTCCCTGAGCGCCGCCGCCGCGCCCACCGTGCGGCTGTGCCCGTGCGCGAGGTACAGGTACACAACCGCGGAGACCTCCAGTACGTCCATCCCGAATCGCGTGGCGAGCCAGAGCGCGTTCCACAGGCGCACGTGGTTCAAAGGCGAGGCCTGCCACATCTGCACCCCGCACCGCAGCAGGTTGAGGATGCAGACGAACCAGAGGTTGGTGTAGTAGGTGGCCATGACGTGGTTGCGCGTCGCCCTGAGCTTCGCGACGCTGGCTCGGAGGTGCGACGCGAGGAACATGACGAAGAGCACCGTGGGCAGCGCGACCAAGACGTCGAACCACACCTCGCGCGATGCGACCCCGGTCCCGCGATGCACCCCGACTCCCATGAACGCCTCGCACGTTCGCATACCCTCCTCTCTAGCCTTACTCGCGGACGTCGGGAGGACGTAGCCGCACAAGGACCGTCGCCACCACCCGCCCGTCTCCCCCGCGGGCGAAAGATCCCCCAAATCTGACTCGACATTCGCTAGACCTAAACCGTCCGTCGCTCCCTCCCAGCCGGCATCCTCGAGGCCGTCCACGAGGGTGACCGCAAGGAACAGAAGCACGAAGGTCATCGACCCCCGCGGGGGCGCGAAGGACCGGCGGCTCATGCTCTCGCGCGACCGAAGGTGATGCTAGGGCTGGCTAACGAAAACGAATTCGGATTTTCGATGACGGATTCAAAATATATTTACACTTTCCTCCTCTCAGTTCACCTCCTTTCCGAAGCCGCGCTTGGCAGCCTTCTCCTCGATGAGCTTGGCCGCACGTGCGGCGTACACCTTGAGCCGTTCAGTGTCGATATCAGGTCGGTGGCCGTTACGGTCGTTGACGCAGAACGTGCCCACAGCCTGACCCCTGACCATGATCGGGGCGCCGGTGTAGTGAACTTCTTTATCGGTCTCACCCAACATCGAGCCAAACAGTCTAGCCTGGCCGTATCTCATCTTTCCGCCACCCTGCGGCAGGTCGATGATATCGCTGTCCTTCGCGCCCTGGTTCTCCATGGCGCCCATCATGCAGCCGAAGAAACTTCCGAGTTCCGGGTTGGCCCCCGACATGGCGAGCGCGCCCAACTCGGCTTGGTTGAGACGGGGCAACTCCGGCATGTCTCCCATCGTTCCCGAGGAAGATATCACGTCACCCTTGTTGATGACGTGCTGGCAGAAGGTCGCCTCCCTCGGCATCCAGATACCGCCGCAATCCATGGCTTCTCCATCCAAACCTATCCCTGGCCCGGCGAGAAGCGTCTCGCGATCGCCATCGATTGCGGTGACGCTGGTGTCGGTGCATTTAAACTCTTCCATCGCTTCCTTGGTGAGAGCCTTGAAATCCTCGTCGCCGATCAAATCTTCGTTGTTTTTCGTATCGTAACCCAGATCCTTGACAACCATGAGGCGTTCGGCCTCGTTCGCCGGTACGGGCATTCGCTTCATGAGATCGCGGACGTTCTCCGCCTTGAAGTTTTCGTCGATGGCGTGCTCAATCTTCGGGTCGCTCTTGTCCTCCACCTTGACCTGCGACACGTCGACCGTGCCGGGCTCACCCAGCGCCGCCTCCACGCGCGTCTTGAGCAGCACCTCCATCATGTCCGTCAGCTTGCTCACCTGCTGCTGTAAGATCTCGCTCTGAATCTTGGCCTCCTCGCGGGTCTTTTGGTTCTCCTCGATGAGGGTGTCGATTCTTTTCTGCGATCGAGCCTCCGCCAGCTTCACGGCTTTAGTCACGTCGTCCACGGCGCTCACGATGAGCTGATCGTTCGCGCTCATGAAGTCCTTGACCATGGCTTTCTTCTCCGGGTCAGCCATGATCGCGTCCGCGCCCCCGAGCTCCTCGATCTTCTCCCTCAGTTGCTTACCCTGCTCGAACTCCTCCATGATTATATCGTGCGTCTCGATCGACGCGGCGGCCGCGATGATGGTCACCTGCCTGTGCATGCTGTCGCTGATGTCCTTGAACTTTTGGGAGTCTCGGCCGGACATGAGCATCTGGGTGATGAAGTACTGGTTCTTGAGCTTGTTGAGGAACGCGACGCCCTCCTCCATCTCGTAAGAGAGCGCGTCGCACGTCTCCTGCACCTTTGCGAGTAAACCTTTCTTGCCGGTCTCCAGCATGACGGTCTCGACGGACTTGACGTTGGTGGCGAACACCTGCGCGTCGCGCTTGAGCGCGTGCACGTTCGCCGCGGCGGTGGCCACGCCCGCGATGAGGACGGCGATGGGTGCGACCCAGGGAAGTTCTTTCGCGAACGCCAAGAGCGCGGAGCCGACGGCGGAGGATGCTCCGCCCATACCCCCTCTCGCGTCCGAGCTGACCGTCCCCGCGACGAGCGCGGTGGTGCCCGCGGCGATCGTCACGACGGCGGCGGTATCCACGCCACCGCCGATGCCGTCAGCGTTCTCCAGCTTGGATTCCTTCCCCTGCTTGCCCTTCGCATTCGTCTCGATCTTCTCCAGCGGGGCTACATCCGAATCTGATTTGGCATTTTTGGAAGCTCCGCAACCCATGGTTCACTTCACCCGGGTTGAGGGGGTGAGAGGATCGGACGGCTCTGGCCGATGAACCGATCGCGGGGGCGCGTCCTCGCACCCACGTGATCACCTCGGTCGGGGCTCGCCGAGTGTTGGGCCGGGAATGTTCTAAATGTGTTTTCTGGATCGTATCTGGACTCGATGCATAACGTTATTTGATCGCCAACATCGTTGAAATCAGGAACAAAACCCATACGAGGTTAACCGTAAATATCAGATCAGATCCTAACAGATTTGCTATGAACGAGATTGGTCCCGAAGGTCCCGTAAAAAAGTCAACTAAAGAAATAGCCGTTTCTCGGAGATTCCGTCGAGAGTCGTTATCCTGAGCGACATTGCGTGCCGCGCGTCGAGGCGAACGACGGAGGTTGAGCGTCGACAGCGCCGAGCTCAACCTTACTGCGAGGTGGACGTCGCGTGACTCGCGCGGCGTCTCGGGACGAAGCGGCC
>Ga0115567_10003248_pt1 | contig 16057 bp, 13 predicted proteins | sample COGITO_mtgs_1204_2_FD_88679 | JGI IMG/M metagenome (GOLD analysis project Ga0115567, IMG submission 88679) | Pelagic marine microbial communities from North Sea - COGITO_mtgs_120412 | ecosystem: Environmental > Aquatic > Marine > Epipelagic | place: Germany:Helgoland, sampling site Kabeltonne... | reverse complement strand
GGTTTTATTGACGGCTTAAATGCGGGATTGACTGGTTTAGGCTTGGCAGAATTTCAATGGCCTGAAGATCCTGCCACCTCTGGTTTTGCGCTGTTTAATGCCGGTGGCATCATCTTTATGATAATCGGAATTGGCTTCTCGAAAGGTTTAGCCGACAGGTTTGGTAAACGTGAAGTGTTTGGCGCGTCGTTATTTATTTCGACCCTTTTTGTTGCGGTATTTTACCTCTATCCGCCCGATGCTATTGGTTTAGTGTTTAGCTCGCAAATTCTGCATGGATTCTTTTACGGAATATCGACTCCTTTGTTATGGGCAATGATTGCCGACGTAGCCGATTATTCAGAGTGGAAAAACCATAGAAGAGCAACGGCGATAATATTTTCAGCCATGATCGTAGGTCTAAAAGTAGGACTCACCTTAGGGTCATCATTGTTATCCAGCATTCTGGGTTTTTACCAATATGATCCAGACCTTGCAACACAACTACCCGAAACGGTTAACGGCATTAAATTGTCGGTCAGTGTGTATGCATCTATTCCCTTCTTATTGGCTGTAGCCTGTTTATTTGTGTACAAAATTAGTAGACAAGTTGAACAACAAATCGAAGTGGATTTAACCGCAAGAAGAGTGGCCGATTCGGTTTAATGATTTTGATATTTTAATTGAAGAGCAATCTCCGAGAGATTGCGTTGTTTGGTAAAGAGAGTTGAAGATGTCGGATGAATTATTATCCCAAGAAGAAATAACAAAAATACGTGATAAGGCGATTTCAGTGCCTTTAGTAGAGAATATTTATACTGCAGATCCTTCTGCCCATGTGTTTAATGGCAAAATTTATATTTACCCCTCCCATGATATCGATGCAGGCATTCCATTTAATGACAATGGCGACCATTTTGGCATGCAGGACTATCACGTCATATCCATGGACTCACCAGACAGTCAAGCGGTAGATAACGGCGTAGCACTACACGTAAAAGACGTACCTTGGGCAAGTCGGCAAATGTGGGCACCCGATGCGGCTAAAAAGGGCGACAAATACTATTTTTATTTCCCAGCCAAAAAAGCCGATGATATTTTTCAAATAGGCGTGGCAGTGGGCGACTCTCCGGTTGGCCCTTTTGTCGCGCAAAGTCAGCCCATAGGAGGCAGCTATTCAATTGATCCTGCGGTATTTGAAGACGATGATGGCCAATACTATATGTATTTTGGTGGTATTTGGGGCGGTCAATTACAACATTATCGGAATAATCAATATGACTCGAACCTTGATGAACCAGCAGATGACCAACCCGCTTTAGGGCCCATTATCGCTCGCATGAGCGACGACATGTTAGAATTCGCTGAAACGCCAAACCAAATTTCTATACTCGATGAACAAGGGCAACCATTGCTCGCGGGTGATCATGATAGAAGGTTTTTCGAAGCCGCGTGGATGCACAAGTACAAGGGCAAATATTATTTTTCTTATTCCACTGGCGACACCCATTTATTGTGTTATGCCATAGGTGAAAGCCCCTATGGACCATTTACTTATGCGGGTAGGATTTTAGAGCCAGTTTTAGGTTGGACCACCCATCATTCAATCGCGCAATATCAGGATAAATGGTTCTTGTTTTACCATGACTCGTCGCTTTCTGCTGGTGTCACCCATCTACGCTCAGTCAAGATGGCTGAAATCCAATACGACAGTGAAGGCTTGATAAAAACATTAGTGCCGTACCGGGATTAGTGTGTATTTTTGTACCTAGTTTGTATTGTGATACTAGGCTATTGAATTTTAAATAGGACGGTTTAACAGTCCTATTAGCCTATTGCCTTTTATATACACTCGCCTCAAAAGACGAAGCAGGTAGGTCTTGTTGTTTGATATGCTTGATTTGATTACCAATAATTTTTACTTTAGCCCAGACAAATTTGCCATCTTCACCTGTAATCGCAAACTCTTGAAGGCCACCACCTTTCGCCACTAAGCCAGCACCAATATGTTTGAAGCTAAGCAGTAATGTCCCGTCCTTTTCTTCGAGGCTGTTAATTTCTGGCCCTGAATAAACTATATGGCTGTTGTCATAAGCAATACTTTGAGCAGCTAGGGCTAAGCGATACCCTAAAGCATATTTATTAAGAGGGTGGATATCCTTCCACTCACCGGCGTCAATAATTACGGCCATAGCAGTTTTGAGCAGTCTAAGTATTAAACGTTGTTGCTCGCTGGCTGGCATAAAATTGGCGAGCTGAACGTACGAAAGGGTAAATTTTGTTCATTCCAGTTTTTTATCATGCTGGTCAATAGGGCTTGATAATTCGACGGTTTACCTGTGTTGGACTCACCTTGATACCAAATCACCCATTTAACCTTCACCGCTTGTTGTCAGCAGCACTATGTGTTCCCCGTATCCACTGGGATGATCCCTGTAACTGCCGCACAGGTAGCTTAGAAAGTGGACACTGTAACTGTCTACACCAACCCCACTCAGCGACTAAAATATAAATTAAGCAGCCTGTTACATAGGATCAATTGTAATCTAAAAATTCTGGGTATGTGTTTGTCCGATAACTAAGGAGAATTACAATTCTATACAATATTTCCCTGCTTCTTGGCCTAAATATGGTCGAAAATCTTCGACCAATTATTCTAGGTCGCTTTCCTTTTGCAATTATCTATAATGTTGGAATTCAATCAGAAATTTCTGTGTTGCAGAGTTGCATCATCATCGTAAACACCTAATTTCTTACAAACGGATCAGTGTTCAATTGATCAAGTAAAGAGTCATTTTTGATTATTAGCCACTATAGTTTTAACGCTTTATTTGGGTATGCGTTTTTTTATCTATAGTTCCATTAAGATAAAAACTCTCTGGCTGTCGCGTCGCGTTAGTTTGCCTGCAAGTCTGCGGTTGTCCTGTGCAGCATTAGCCGGCTTTACAAGGTAGTCACAAATGCAAAAAAAGAAACTTATTCGAATACTTAGAATAATCATGATCCCCGTTGGTATCGTCAGTATTTTGGTATTCCCGCCTTGGAACGGTATATGGGCTTGGATTACACCCTTACCCGATACTGTGCAAGAGCAGGTTAATGATGCCGTTACTTATGGCTTAGACGGCATTATTGTGTATGTGCATAAAGGCGGGCAACCACCGGCTTTTTATTCTGCTGGCTGGCTGGCATGATCGAAAAAATAACCTACCCGCCAACCCAAAAGCCATATTCAAAATTGCCAGTATTAATAAATTAAATATTGCCGCGGCTATTGCCAAGCTGGTCAATGATCAGCGTTTGTTTTTGGATAAAACCCTCGCAGATTACTTTCCAGAGCTTGTGGGAAGAATTGAAAATGCAGATACAATAACCTTGAAAATGATGCTGCAACATCGCAGTGGCATTCCCAATTATACTGACCATCCTGATTTCCAATGGCATAACCCACCAAAAGGCAGTAGTGAGAATCTTGCATTGGCACTTGATTTACCGGCTCGCTTTGAACCCGATGCTGATTATGAATATTCAAATACCAATTATTTATTGTTAGCTGAACTGATTGAAAAGGTGGTGGGTTACAGCCATTTTCAATTCATCAAGGAGAAAATATTAATGCCCCTTAAGCTCAATAATACTTTTAGTTCACTTCAAGACGTGAATATAGGCGATGTTATGAGCGGCTATTACGTAGGCTACGAGCATGATTTTAAAAATATTGATTTTGGAATGATAGCGACTGCTGAGGATGTGGGCATATTTTTGCGAGCATTAAACGACGGTTCATTGTTTACTGCTAATGAACAGGCTATTTACGCCTCTATTTATGTGTATGAACATAAAGGCTGGGTTTTGGGTTACCAGAGTATCGCTCGTTATCATAAAGATATTGATACTGTGGTGATCCAGTTTGTGAATACAGTGAGTGACAATACTGAGTTAACAGCGCTTGTTGTTTACAACCGAATTGTCAGGATCCTTGGTAAGGAAATAAACAAAGATGAATAATTGCCCTTTGTGTGGTGAAAATAACGCTTGCGGTAACTTATCACCCAGTAATAAGGGTGAAGCCTGCTGGTGTATGGATAGTGCCATAAGCTTTGCAGACAGTTTATTAAGCCAAGTCTCTGAGGCAGATAAAAACCAAGCTTGTATATGTAAAGCGTGCGCCTTGGGTCTTACGTTGCCCAGCGATATTTCAAACTAACAAGTCGATGGCAATGTCAGGGCTTTGGTCAAGGCCATAACATTAAGCTTCGAGTGGTAATCCACTCATCCAGCCTTTAGCCATGCCCGATACTAAAGCTGCGTAATTTGTGTTTTTGCTAGCCATATCCCGTTGTTTACAAAATGCTAAATCAGGATTGAAAATAGAAGAAGCCAGTTGCCGTCCACTTATAGTGATAGCAGCGGTTTTTTGTCTTCTTAAGTCTGTAAATTGATGAAATGTTTTGGCTAAATTAGCCTTGTTTTGGGTAAAACAATTAGCAAAATGCCATGCATCTTCAAGTGCCTGACATGCCCCTTGACCAGAGGTTGGTAATGCAGAATGAGCGGCATCACCTAATAATATGACATTATCTTGGTGCCAAGTTTTTATATTGTCATGGTCGTGCACGTATATTTTATTCATACCAGAAAAAGGCGTTTCGGCGATAATTTTTGGAATGGGGTCTGGCCAATGGCTGAATTTTGACATGAGCTCAGATTGATATAATTCAGGAATGTTGTTGTCTATGTTTTTTGCAGCGATACCTGCAGCCCAATAGGCTTTTGTTTTAGAAACCGGCACAATGCCAAAACGCGCGCCCACGCCCCAATAATCTGCGACTGACAGTTTAGTAAATAATTCCGCATCAGACTCAAAAACACCTATCCAATTAATAAAACCCTGATAAATAGGTGTGTTATTGCCATGCACATATTGCCTAGCCAATGAGTTCATACGACCATCGGCACCAATAATAACATCTGGAACGACTTGCTTGTCATTGCTAAACGTAACAGCAACTATGCCATGGCTATTTTTGTCTAATGAGGTGACCTTGTGCTGATAATGAATGGGGATCTGTAATTCAAGGGAGCGTTGGGTCAATATATTCATCAGGTCTTTACGAATAATGGCATAACTAGGGTAGGCCATTAATTCGTTGAGTTGGTAGATGTCTAAGGAGCCTAAGGGAGCGCCTTTACTAGAAAAACGATCCATGCTGCTGAGTAAGCCAGACACCTTTGCCACCTGATCCAACACCCCAAGTTGCTCTAAAACAAATGAAGCGTTAGGCCAACAGACAATACCCGCCCCAATTTCAGTGGGTTGACTATGGCGCTCGTAAACATCTACATCAAAACCTTGTTGTTTCAGGGCAATAGCAACACTTAACCCTGCAATACCACCACCTAATATGCCGATATTCACAGATTATCCTTTTTCCTGACTTAACATTTGAACTTAGGTTTGATGCTCTAAAGTACTGAGTATTTTAGATAACCAATTTTAAAACAGGCTTTTATTACCCAAAACAACTCGCCAATCGCTACTTTTTAGCCCACTCGTCACCGGTCCATAAATAATGACCAGAACGGGTTTTCTCATAGGCTTTTTTAGCCGCTAACTTTTCTACTTGTTGCAAGGTAATACCGTTTTTTTCTGCGAGTTCAACATACACCGTTTTGCGCTTTGCATTGATATCATCTATTAAACTTTGTGCTTCCTTTTGATTGACGACAAGGCCTAAATAACCGTTGTCTTTTTCACCCACTAAACCTTTATCTTTGGCTTCATCTAAATCTATTGCGAATACTAAGGAGCTAAAAAGTAAGCTGATAATAATAAGGGACTTAAAAATTATTTTGTTTTTCATGAAGTTATTCCTAATTTGGCTTAAAACAAGTTACTGTCGTCACTAAATACATCATCAAGTTCTTTGTCCACTTTGACTCGAATTTCATGATCAATTTTTACATTAATATTAATTGTAATCGGCTCTTTGGTTTCGACTTGTACTTTATGTGTACAAGCCATTAGAAACCCCGTTGCCATAAGCACCAAACATGTTATTTTCACTTTTTATCACCTTGGGTTATTTTCTGTTCAATTTTATTTTCTACTGATTTAACTAATCGTATCGATTCTAGCAACGAAAATATATTTTCTTGATGGCTATAATTTAAAATAACAGCCTGTTTTTTCACAGGGTTGTTACCTTCTATGGAAAAATCAAAAAATATCCAGCCATCTTTATCCAGCTTCACTTTACTGTTAAGTTGGGAAAACTCAAAGTTTTCTAACAAGGCTAATTCAGGCTGTTGGGCCTTAATGGCGTTAAAAGACGGGTTGTCTACTATAGTCAACTTTCCACCAGTTGGGCTCGACATCCTGCCATCCTCGATATTGACGCCTTGCTTGTCCACAAATAGGGGCATTTCGCCGTCAATATTTCCAGTGATTTGGATACCAGGTTGTTGTTGAACTGCCACAAGTTTTGCCAAATCAATATCTTGGAAATTAATTTTGAACTGCTGCTCTCGGCCATCTAACCATAAGTTGCCCATTGAAAACTCACCACTGAAGATCTCTCCGTGAACTTGTTTTAACCGCAGTTCGCTGTCCTTTACAATAACGTTTGTTTCAAGTTGTTTAATTGTTATTCCCACGTCAACTGAATCGATGTGTAGCCTAGACTCGGCTAACTGAAGTCCCGCTGAATCAAACGTGAGTGGTGTTTGATAACTCACATTATCAAGCACATAGTCTTGATACTTTACAAATACTTCTTGAAAGTCGGCCTTTCCTGTTGCGACAAACGGCTGATTTTCTTCAGGCAAGGTAAATTCAACCTTTGCTGAAAGGGTGCCTTGTTTAAGGATGAGTTCGTTTTCTATTTGTGAGCTTATACCGCTTAAACTTGTGATGTTTTGTTGGTTTATACGCACTTCTGCCTTAGTTTGTTGCTGCTCTAGCTCAGCCATAAAACCTTGCTCTAAAACCATTTTATGCAAGCTAGACACAGTCATATTCGCCAAATTTGCCTGACCAGTATGCGTAACTGTAATGGGCAGAAACTTGATGTTTTGCGCGGTTAAATTTGTGATAGTTGAGTCTCCTGAAAAACTCAAAACTTCAAATGCTTGTATATTCAAATCGATGTGATTGCTAATGCCCTTCACGCTAACGTCAGGCAGACCTAACCGGGAAAGTTGGTTATCTATACTCACTTGCAAATCATCCAGACTTGCTCCTGAAACAGAAAAAGTACTACTGGTTTTTGCAAGTTTGATGTCGCCCATTTGTATATCTGAGCTATTTATTTTTCCCTTGAGTTCAATCTGCTTAGCGCCAGAATGGTGTATGGAAAATTCACTTGTTAGGTTGGCAATCAGTAATGAGTCTATCTTTAAATTGCTTACCACTAATCGGTTGTTATCATTGATGATATTTAGCTCAATGGGCTGTTCTGTTTGCTGTGAATGCAAGGTTGAAAGATTAGCAGAAACTGCGCCAGCACCTTGAAAGTCCAACATTGTGCTTTGTATTTGCTTGGTTTGAATAGCCTGTTTAAGTGAGATGTTATAGCTAACGTCAAGTTCACCGGTTGTTTTATAGTTCAAATCATTCAGCACGATACTTCGAAGGGGGTTTTGCGTATCTACCATTTGTAAATTGGGCAGGGTAACCTGTGTTGCATCTATCGTTATTTTTTGCGGAAAGATAAAAGCCAGTTGCGGCACATCATCAGCGGCAAAATAGTCTTGCACTAACGGACAATTGCGCAGTGAAACCTTGCTTGAAAGTTGGCTTAAATCCAAACTGGTATTCAGACTACTGATGTCCACAGCAACTAATATATTGCCGTTAAAAAAAACATCAACGGGGCAGCTTGAAACATCAAAACGGCTGGCTATTTCTAAACGACTATCTGCCCTAAGTGATTTTCCATCAAAGCTTATGCTGGTGTGTATTTTACTCTCACTAAGTGCGAGATATTTTAGTAACTGAGGATTATCTTGAGATATCTTTTGAGCTTGCGGTATCCATTTTGTGAGATCAGATAAGCTCCACACTATATCGGCATCTAATGTATTTTGATGCATTTTAACCACAGCATTCAGATCACCAGTGATACTTAATTCGTTATCCGAAGTGGTGTTGACACTTAAGTATAAGGGCTGAAGCAATTCGAACGAGTCAATTTCGAGATGAGATATGCTGACAGAGACGGGCAAAGAATCAGGTAAATTCAGGCTATTAGTTGAATTTTTCTTTGGAAGGTCTTTATCAACATTGTTATCAGTAGCAAGGTGTTTAACGTTTACCTGTTCAATACTTAAAACATTGGACCAAGGTTGCCATGTTGCATTTCGAACCAGCACTGTGCCTAAAGGGGAGGTGATGCAAGCTTGTTCAATATTGAGATGAAGTCGCCAATTTAATGAAAAATCTAAACAGCTAATCTCTAAATTCTGCGATTTAGCCAAGTGTTCAATGCTTTTGATGACAAGAGGGCGACGAAAAACAAACACTGTAGCCAGCACAATGACAAACAACAAAATTGCGATCAATTTCTTACTAGGGCGTTTTTGCCAAAACAAAGTTGTCATTACTTTCCTGTAGTTGCTTACATAGTCACTCACCTCGGACTATATAATTAAACGATAGTTTACATCTTACTGCCACATCTAATGGTTGTCTTAATGATTTTAATGCAAGAAAAAACCCCTAATAATGAATATTAGGGGTTTTTGTTTAAGTTATGAAAAGTGGTGTTAGTAAAAACTCACTTATTATTAATCACTATTTAATTAACGATTAACCGTTGCTGACATCTTCAAAATCAGCATCAATCACGTCGTCGTTAGCGCTATCTTTGGCCGCGTTACCTTGATGCTGGCCAGCTGCTTGTTGCGACTGCGCCTGTTCCGCTTGTTGAATGTTGCTGTAAGCTTCTTGCAACGCTTTTTGGCGCATTTCAATTGCGGCTTTATCATCACCATTAACTGCCATTTTTAGTTGTTCAATTAATGTTTTAAGCTCGGTTTGCTGTGCATCAGGCAAACTCGTCATTGAGCTTTGCACAGTATGAATCAAATGATCCGCTTGATTACGTTGCTCAACTAACTCACGCTTGAGTTTATCTTCACTTGCGTGCTGCTCACCATCTTGTACCAAGCGATTAATTTCATCTTCGGTTAAACCACTTGAAGCAGTAATTTCAATGCTTTGCTCCTTGCCTGTTGATTTGTCTTTGGCTGATACTTTTAAAATACCATTCACATCAATATCAAAAGTGACTTCAACTTGTACCGAACCTCGTGGGCCTTGCTTAATATCGGTTAAGTTAAATTGACCTAACGACTTATTATCTGCTGCCATTTCGCGCTGGCCCTGCAATACATGTACGGTAACCGCTGCTTGGTTATCTTCAGCCGTTGAAAACGTTTCAGAAGCCCGTGATGGTATAGTGGTATTTTTTTCAATCAGCTTAGTCATGACTCCGCCTAAGGTTTCAATACCTAGTGATAGTGGCGTGACATCCAGTAACAACACATCATTCACTGTTCCAGACAGTACACCCGATTGAATCGCTGCACCCATAGCTACTGCTTCATCTGGATTAACATCTTTACGTGGCTCTTTACCAAAAAACGCTTTCACTGCCTCTTGTACTTTTGGCATACGTGTTTGACCACCTACCAAAATAACGTCGCTAATATCACCTCTACTTAAACCCGCATCTTTTAATGCTTGTTCGCAAGGTGCAATGGTATTTTTGATTAAATCACTTACTAACGACTCTAATTTCGAACGTGTCACTTTGACGTTTAAGTGTTTAGGGCCACTGGCATCAGCAGTGATGTAAGGTAAATTCACCTCGGTTTGTAGGGCTGATGACAACTCAATTTTGGCTTTTTCAGCGGCTTCTTTAACCCGTTGTAAGGCTAAAGAGTCTTGTTTAATATCAATACCACTGTCTTTTTTGAATTCATCAACCAAATAATTAATCAGGCGTAAATCAAAGTCTTCACCCCCTAAAAAGGTATCACCATTGGTGGCCAATACTTCAAACTGTTTTTCACCGTCTTCATTGGATATTTCAATAATAGACACATCAAAGGTTCCGCCACCTAAGTCGTAAACCACTACTTTTTGTTCACCTTTACTATTTTTATCCACGCCATAAGCTAATGCTGCCGCTGTGGGTTCATTAATAATGCGCTTAACATTTAACCCTGCAATTTTACCTGCATCTTTAGTGGCTTGACGTTGTGAATCATTAAAATAGGCTGGCACGGTAATCACCGCATCGGTCACTTTTTCGCCTAGATAGGCTTCAGCATCTTTTTTCAATTTACGTAAAATTTGTGCCGACACTTCTTGTGGTGACAATGCTTTACCATTGACTTCAACCCATGCATCGCCGTTCTCAGCTTTGATGATTTTATAAGGCGCTAGTTTGATGTCTTTCTGCACTTCTTTATCGTCAAATTTGCGACCAATTAATCGTTTAATCGCAAACAAGGTATTTTTAGAATTGGTAATCGCTTGTCTTTTAGCTGATTGACCCGCTAGTGTTTCATTGTTTGCATAAGCCACAATGGATGGCGTGGTGCGGCTACCTTCAGAATTTTCTATAATTTTTGCTTTGCCACCTTCCATCACTGCTACACATGAGTTGGTTGTACCTAAATCAATACCAATAATCTTAGTCATAATAATCACCTATCATTTAATTAAAACGTCTGATGCTTTATGGTATTTTCCCAGTAAGCACTTTGACAATATAAACAACCTATATAAACCGACTAACATGCTTGGTTTAACGTTGGATGTTTGGTTAGTGGGGCGATAATACGCAAGCTAAGAAAATGCTACTGTCACAAATATGACAGTAATGGTTAAATTGTTTTTATTTATTTTTAAATATAAAAATCAACAGATTAGTCGGTACGCAGTTAACTGAAAAACAACATTCGCTTTTGTTATCTAGTCACAACGAGGTAGAATAAAAACACTTTTTATACCAACCCCATTAAAGAAGCTTAATCACTTTCACTTTGGAGAAACACATTTCTCAGCTACCTTACAAAGCCAGTCCGGTATTAGTTAAACAAGCTAATATTTTTGCGGATTTACCGGCAAAGTTAATTGAAGATTTTCAACAAGAATTTCAACTTAACGAATGGCACAAAGGTGACTACTTCAACTCTGCTTTATTAACACAACGCTTTTTTGTGGTAATAGAAGGGCAGGTAGAAATTAAACAATGTAATCCCGAAACGGGTAGAGAAGCTACCTTAGATATGTTGTATGCCGGCGATTGTTTCGACTTGATTGTGCTCTTGGATGGCCAACCTCATGATGTGATAGTGTCGCCCTTAACAAGGGTGAAATTGCTGTCAGTTAAACTTGAAACGATGCGCCAATGGTTGTGGACCTATCCAGAATTTAATCAACAATTTATGCCTTATTTAGCGCAAAAAATGCGCGAAAAAGAAGAACTAGCCAGTAGTTTAATTTTACACAATGTCACCACTCGCTTAAGTCGTATTATTTTAAAACATATTAATAAGATTAAGTTTTTTATCCGCGGCAAAGAAGACGAGCAGCAGCATATAGTCAATGGTTTAAATGATGACACCTTGGCGCGCATGTCTGGAACTGTCCGTCAGATAGTGAACAAACAATTACAACTTTGGAAAAAAGACGGGACCCTAGATAAAAAGCGTAACCAACTGATCATTAAAGATTTAGAAGCGTTAGAAAAAGAAGCCAAATATACGCAAACACTGCCCAATGCCCCTTGGGTGAATACCCATTCTAAAAAATAGCAACACAGCCGTTATTTCCTAAGCAGCAAGGTACTCAAATAACAAAGCGGGTTTAATTTATTTACTATAAGAGTGGAAAGGGCGACTCAAGTCTGAAACCTTGTTAAATCAAAGAGCGATACAGATCTGTATCGCCTGTAGTTTATAGGCAAAACTCTCAATTGGGTTTATTTGGATTTACACGCTTTTTACCGAACATTATTGATATCGTCTAAGTCAAGTTCAACCTTGTAGATGTTGTATTGTTGTTTTAATTTTTGGGTAAATGATTGGTTTTGCGCTAACCAACTATTAAATTGCTCAATAATTAGCGGATATTTTAGTGAAGATAATTGGTATGAAAAAACTTGTCTGCTGGTGTTTTGACTGATGACCAACTCCTCTTGGAGCTTCAGTTCTTTTAGATGGTAGTTTGCCACCGCAAGATCAATATCTAAACCATCAACGATATTATGCAGCAACTGATTCACCAAAACTTTTGGACTTGAATCTTCTATAATATTAACCTCACCCTGCTTTATTTGTTCAACCCACTGTGTTGGAAGAAAGCCCGTAATAATGCCAATATTTTTAAAAAAATCCTGTGCTCTATGCTGGTTTTTACGCAAAATCACGGTGCCAGCAATCAAACGTAATATATCATCACTATAATATATGTTTAAACTTCGGGTATCCCAAGCCTCTTTCCAGCGCCGGTTATCAGGAAATTTGAAGTCGATATTTTCTTCGAACAACCATTTAGAAAATTGATTGATGGGTAGGGGCAAGTAAGTGATTTTATGGCCGCTATCTTGTGCAAATTTATCAAGCAAGTCTTTACTAAAAGAAGGATCTTGGGAGCTGAAATTATAATAGGGGGAATAGGCAATATCTTCCACGCCAATTATGAATTCAGCACCCTGAGAGCAATAACTTACACAAATAAAAAATGCTGCAAAAAACGTGGACCGAACCATTTTCAGAAATTCCTTAACCATTATTAATGGCGATAAATTCTTCTAATGAGATCATAATGGCATAATATGAACAGTAACAACCTAGCTTATCCAAATTAAATGAGGTTTTTGGATTAACTTGAATAATCGAGTCTGTTCCTTTTCACCGGCATGATTATTCTAAATGGGGGATTTGGCCAATTCGAGCAATCATTTCGGTAATAATTTGTAAGTCGAGTAAAAACTGGTCGACACGTTTAAATTCTTTAGCGTTATGGCCTGTGTATTTTTCGTCTTGCATGGCCAACCCAAATTGCACACCATTGGGTAAGGTGTGAACTGACGTTCCGCCAGCCGATGAACCAAATTCTCGTGGCATATTTAAGTTTTCCGTGGCCACATCCAGCAGAGCATTAACCCATTGGCCTTTAGGGGTGCGATACATGGGTTCACTTATGGAAATATTGAAGTCTACATTTATCCCGCTGTTTTTGTGCCAAACAGCTAAATTATTTAAAACTTGTTGTTTTAACACGTCGATTTCACGACCCACTGGAATACGTAAATTAACCCCTACAGTTAAGCTTTTTTCATTCATCTCAATTAAGGTCACTGAGCTGGTAAGGGGCCCCATAAATTCGTCTGAAAAATTGATCCCCATGGTTTTTCCAAGATAATCCAGCCCCCAATTTTTAACAATATAGTTGGCGGCATCAGTAATGTGGTTCTGTTTGAAAAGGGGATCTTGTTGTTGCACGTAGTGGATAAAAGCAAACATTCTGGATACCGGATTAACCCCAGATTCGGGTTCTGAAGAGTGGGCGGACACTCCTTTTACTGTCAGCTCAACGCCTTGTGGGTGGGTTATGGCATGAATAGAAAAATCACCATCATTGGCGGCAACAAACTTAGCGCCTAATGTATTGAGTTTGCTGACTAAGTCCTTTGATTTTGGACTGGTAATAATAGCTACACTGGCTGCAGGAATTTGATTTAAGGCTAAACCGCCGCTAATACCGACAATTTCAGCACTAGCTGTTTTATAAACTTGTGCTGTGCGTAATGGAAAAGTGGCCGTAATACCAGCATAGCCTTTTTCGGCAATGACCAACGGATATCCGCCATCTAGCGCTAGGTTATAATTGGGAGTGGGGTTACGGGCAAAATAATATGGTATCGCTTCTGACGATGTTTCTTCAGTGGTATCAATCAATAAGTGAAAATTGCGCAGTAAGGGGATATTTTCTTCTTGTATGACTTTCATGGCATACATAGAAACCACTATGCCATTTTTATCATCTTCGGTGCCGCGTCCATACATGCGATTGCCAATACGAGTCAGTGTAAATGGATTGAGTTTAGTGCCGTCGTCCAGCACCCATAACGAGGGGGTAACAGGCACCACGTCTGCATGGGCATGGATCCCCACCACTTCATCTGAACTGCCTTGAATAGATATTTCATACACCCGATTGTCTATATTACGAAATCTTAGGTTGAAGTCATTAGCAAGGTTAGCCAAAACATCGGCCATTTTATGAAATTGTGGATTATGTTGTTGCTCAAGACCCGCCACACTAAAGGTAGGTATAGCCACCAACTGCGCCAGTGTATTCATGGCATCGTCAGCGTATTTTATTCGAGTATATAAACCTAATAAGCGCTGTATTTTATGTAGCTCTGTGTCTTCTAGGGAATCTTTGGCGCGATACTTTTTAATGGCAAGGGTTAAAGCCTGTTGTGGCGCCATCATTTTTAATGAAAGTACCTGAGTTAAAAAATCATCAAATTTGTCAGTGCTTTGTACATGTGAGTTTGCAATGATACGGCTTGACAGTTCGGCTGATAGATTCGCCACCGGTGCGGCAGCATAAACAAAGTTAATACATCCCAAGACCAGCACCAATCCTGCCTTTAGTAACACATCCACAACATATTCCTTTCGATTTTTATGACCAGTGGAATTATTATATCGCGGCTTAAAGGTTATCCATAATCAATAGTGGCAGACTCATCTATTTTGTTGGGCTGCTGCGCGCGCGGCACCCGGTACAGCTAAGCCTTCCCTATCTTGGTGGTGAAAAGCTTTTCTCTGATTTATTGTTTTTATTATCTACTATCTACTATTGACTGCCACAGGTTTAACCCGCAAAAAACTGGCAAAACGTGGAATGCCTTTAGCCGTCAGCCCGTAATATTTAAAGGTTATTATTGTACCTATTGGTGGTGGCGCTTGCCGCTGGATGTCAGAAAATCCTGAGCCAATTTTAAATTGCAAACCATTGTCTAATTCAACCAAGATTGAGCCTAGTAAATCTTGGTATTTGCCTTTGCCTGCTATATGCGCAATGACTTTGGCTTCGGCATCCTGATGCTTTTTTAACTTAAGTAAATTAGCACTTCTACCATCCTCATAATAAGCGGCTTGGTGATGCAGCATCAGGCCTTCAGCACCTTGTGACACTAATTCATCTAATTTGCCCATTAGCTGACTTTGATTGGTCAGTCTGAATTGAGGGAGCACCTGCACATTGGGACTGGCAATGGTATCTGCCAAATAGTAAAGCTCAGTTAAACGTTGAGTAAAATTACCTTTATGTTGAGGTAAATCAAACAGCATAAATTTGACCTTATGCCAGTCTTCACTTGGGGTATCACGCAATACGATAGAAGCGGTTTGCTCAAAGCTTTTACGGGCCAACCACAACTCGCCATCCAAAGTCTGTGCTGGAAAACCTTTCACAAACCAAGCTGGTGCGTGAATGATATTAGCGTTGCGGGTAACAAGCACAGAGCCATTCCAACGGGCGCGAATACCATCCAGTTTTTCGCTGATCCAATAGTCTTTTATTACTATGTCATCCTGGTACGAGGTTGCTAACTGTTGAGGGGGAAATGTTTTTTCAACTACAGTTGGATTGGACTCATTGGCAGAACAAAATGTTGAAGCATTAGTCAATAAGACAAAAATCAACAAACCAGAAAGGTGTATAGGCGATTTCATATTCGGTGCATTCCATGTCGATGAATACCTACAAGCCTAGTGCAAAAACTGTCAACTGTTAAAATTTTATCTTAAAACTATAGGAGCATACCTTTCTGTGAATAGAGTAAACTTTCTTTCCTAAGAACGTGTATTCTATAGCAATTAAGCTCATCGGAATTCTACGTCTTTGTCTATCTTCAGGTACTTAACCCCAACTCGGTTTAAAAAATTGAACTAAATGCCTGTTCCATGATCGGATCTTTCGACCAAGAGAGACCAATCAACACAAGGAACAGGCATGAGGAATTTAGTAGAGTTGTACTGTGAT
>Ga0115567_10003246_pt1 | contig 16064 bp, 29 predicted proteins | sample COGITO_mtgs_1204_2_FD_88679 | JGI IMG/M metagenome (GOLD analysis project Ga0115567, IMG submission 88679) | Pelagic marine microbial communities from North Sea - COGITO_mtgs_120412 | ecosystem: Environmental > Aquatic > Marine > Epipelagic | place: Germany:Helgoland, sampling site Kabeltonne... | reverse complement strand
CGCCGGAGCACCAGGCCGCGCGCCCCGGGCACCGCGGCAGTCTCGCCTCGTGGAGCTCGCGCGCGTGGCGCATGGAGGCCGACGCCGGCGGCGGCAGCCCCGGCACCGCCGCGATCTCGGCGTCGGCCAGCACCGGCACGTCGGGCGCCGCGAGCAGCAGCGCGCCCGCGTCGAGCGAGTTGTGCACGATCTGCGCGCGAGGGGTGGCGGCAGCAAGACCGGGAGGAGCCAGGCACGGGGGCGAGCACCGCTAGGACAGGGCTGGGGGGCATCTGGTTGCCTTACGCGACCAGGCGCAGCGAGGCGTGCTGACATAAGCGTGCGCACGAAAGGGGGGCTAAGGTCGCTGCGCGGTGGCGGGGGCGACGGACCCCGGCGGTCTGCAGCGCGTCGAGGATGTTGAGGCACCCGCGCAGCACGCGCGCGATCCACGTGAGGTCGCCCGCGGCAGCCCGCTCCCTCAGCGCCGCAGGGAGGTTCGAGGGCCCTGCCGCCGGCGCGCGCGTCGGCGACGCTCGGCGCGGCGGCGGGCACGCGGCGGGCGGCGGAACCTTGCTGGTTGGTGATGTGCTCTGCCACGTAGGCGGACCACGCGCCGTCGGCGGCCACCACCTCCGCGTCGACCGCCGCGTCCTCAAACACCTGCGCGCCGCTCGCTCAGCGCGCGTCGCGACGCGAGGCGGCCACCAGGCTGCCCGGGCAAGGCGCGCGGGCCGGCGTCGGCACCGCGGGAAAGTGGCTCGCGAAGCGCCCTCCCCCTGCGCGGGCGAGCAGCGCCAGTGCAACCGCCTCACGCGCCGCAGCGTCGCCCGAGGACTGCTTCAGCAGCGCTTCTCCCGTCCATCCGGGCTGAGCTAAGCCCGGCTGTGCCGCCACCTCGCCCTTCCCGCTGCCCCCCGCCGCCCGCCCGATGCGTACCACCATTTCGGCCCACGCCTCACGCGTCGTGGGTGCAGCAGGAGGGGGATCCGGCGTCGGGTCGAACGGCATCCCCCGAAACGGCGGCCACTCAGCAGCGTCACGCCTGGGTGGCGGGTGCGTGGCGGCGAGCTGCACGAGATAGTGCCGTTCGGAGTGAACGAGGTGGGGGAACACCGGGTGCGACGCCTGATCCCGCAGGCGAAGCAGACGTCAGTGCAGTTGAGGCGGGGTGTGGCTCTGGGTGGGTCCGGTGGGCATGCACCTGGTGCACGACCGAGTCTGGAGGGAACAGCAGCGGGGCAGCTGAGCATGTGTCCGTGGAGACCTCTGCGGCCTCGAAGGCGTTGGAGAGAGAGCGCGCGTGGTAGCCCTTGGACAGCGCGTCACGTGCGTCGCCAAGTCGCCCCATGCCGCACCAGAGGTTCCCGAGCAGGAACAGAGCGTCGCCTTGCGTTGGGTCGCGCCGCAGCGACGCAGCTAACATGCGCTCGGCCTCCGACGCGCGGCCTGCGAGCGTCAATGCAGCTCCGAGGCGGTTTAACGATTCAGGGGGCAGGTCAGGTTCGTCCTCCTGCATGGAGACTTCGAAGCTGGAGAGCACAGCGTCGATTGGGAAGAGCGCAGCGCTGCGTTCCATTCGCACAACCGTTGCACACACCCCGCTCCCCGTACCCCACGCAGCGAAGAATGTGCCCATCCAGAAAGTTGTCACCATACTGGCAGCACACATCCACCGAACGCCCCTTGTTTGGCCCTCCCTTCGCTTCAAGTGCCACCTGGATCCCGGCGCGGCGCGAGGTCCCCACGACCATCTTGCCGGTCCTGTATCCCGCGTAGGTGGCTCTGACGACTTCATCCCAAATCACAACCCTTCGTAGCGAGACCCTTTAGCTTCGCCCACGTGCATTCGCACGGGACGGCGATCCGTGCCGAGCATTTCCTGCCAGGTTTCGTACCCGCAGCCCCCTCAGCCTGTGCCTCCCAGCCAGTTGTTCTGAGGCGGGCTCGGACATTCGGTCATCATCATGAGAACGTGATCACGTGATCAACGTTGTTTTCTCGTCTCACCACTTTTCTCGTCTCACTCCAAGACAGTCTGTCCATAAGCGATGGTCAAGATTGGCGATATCGACGTCGGCGTTCAAGGCTTTGGCTGCATGGGCATTACTGCCTTTTATGGCATTCCCATGGAGGTGTGCGGGGTTCCTTCGCCCAGCGCACGCACAGCAAAAAAGATACGGATCCTGTCTGAGTGAGATTGTTCTTGCGACTGCAGGACATGGATGGTGCCGCAATGATCGCGAATGTCTGGAAGGCCGAAAACAAGTGCACACACTTCGACACGGCCGAGCTTTACCGCGCCCCGCTCTTTCCGAGCGCCGAGTCCCCTGACCAGAAGTTCAACGAGGTCGCGGTCGGCCTCGGTGTCAAGTCAATTGGCCGCGAGAAGGTTCCCCCTTCCCCGCCACCGGCTTTTTCGTGACAAAGGGCTGACCATGCACATTTGCAAAGGTAACGGTCGCCACCAAGATGATCCCTGGCGCGTTCTGGGACTCAAAGACAGACGCCGAAACGGTTGCCAAGGCTGTGGACGAGTCGCTTAAGCGCCTGGGTTAGATCCTTGACTTTCCCAAAGGCGCCTTTAATCCATTGTCTTGCACGTGTCCTCCCCGGGCGTTGAGCATAATTTCATCGATGGGCTTGTGCTGCCTGAGATACTGTTGGGCCTGGGAGCTTACCATGGCAATGTGGGCACACGCAGGGTTGGACTACATCGACCTGTACTACCTTCACCGTATCCCTCCTCAAGTACGCAACAAGCACCGTACTCAGCTCACGCGTATAAAGGCTCCCATCCTGCTCGCACCAAACCCACTTCTCTCGCTCCCTCTTGCAGGGGGCGGAAGAATTCATGGCCTCGTGCAAGCCGCTCGTTGCTGCTGGCAAGATCAAGCAGGCACGCCCCCAGGCGGGACCGCTGCGAACATTCCAGCTTGAGGGCGAGACTGCACCTGTCCCTCTTTGCATTTCTCTTCAACATGACCCTCGTCATGCGGCAGGTCGGCCTCTCTGAGTGCTCCGCTGAAGTCCTCCGCAAGGCGCATGCGGTCCGTCCTGTTGCCGTCCCACCTCTCTGGCGTAGACCCCACATCCGGTAGCTGAATTGTAGCGTCATTATCGTCAGGTGCATCCTGTGGCGGCGATCCAGATGGAGTGGTCGCTCGTCTCGCGCTCGATCGAAGACAAGATTGTGCCCGTGTGCAAGGTCTGGACCGCTGCGGCTGCCCCTTGCCAGCCGAAGTTCGGAACGGGCACCGAATCGGCCGTGCTGACGCGTACCGAGCCTTGTGCTTGGAATCTCTGTGCTGACGCACTTCAGCAGGAGCTCGGCATACCGATTGTGGCCTACTCGCCTCTTTCGCGCAACCTGCTCACTGACCAGCCTGGCGCCAACACCGAGGGCGACAATTTCCGCGCTCAGTGCCCACGCTTCCAGGAACAGCCCGTCGCCTAGTAGCCGCGCACTTCTCTTTCTATTCTGGTGCTTCTAGACGTATTTATCCATGATTTTCTCACAGGATGAAGCGCTCGCCAAGAACAAAAAGATGGTAGCAGGGGTCAAGGCTATTGCCGAAGCCAAAAAGGCGACAGTCGCACAGCTTTCGCTCGCCTGGCTGTACTACAAGGCGAAGGAGCTTGGCGTCGAAGTACTTCCGATCCCTGGAACGACCAAGGTTCCCCACTTCGTCGAGAATTACGCCGCGACCAAGGCATTCTCCATTCTGTCCCTGTGTCGTAGCCATGCGCAACTTTCCGAGTGCTTGGTTGACCGGCCCTCCTCTGTGGCAGATTGAGTTGACTGCAGAAGAGGTCAGCCAGCTCGAGGCTCTAGCCGCCAATGTCGTCGGAGAGCGCGGAAACGACTACTATATGTCGATGTCGCATGAGACTCTCGACAAGAAATCACAGCAGTAGAGCGACCGGCGTATAGGGCGGGACGACAAGGGTATAGCTAGGAACAGAGCGTGATGAGAGATGGCTTCATGGAGGGCCCGCGCTGCGCTGCACGCTGCTCAGGCCTTGCGACCCCACGCTGCTTTGTGACCCCGCGCTGCCTTCGGCGCGTCGCCTGCAAGCCTATCCTGTTTCCTGCGGGCACGCTTGGACCCCCTTAGGGCTGCCACCGCCTTCGCCGCCGCGTTCGCCGCCATATCCATATTCCCCACGATGCTCTCGAATCGGTAGGTGGAGCGGTAGGGGCAACGGCAGGGCAGGGGGAGCGACGAACTGTTGAGACAATCTCGATCCGGAAAGAAGTTCACCTCTTGAGAAAGTACTCGACAAACACCTCGAGATCCCAGACAACACCATCCAGCAGAGTCACCTTGCGGTAGGCTTGATTGCTACTTTTTTCGGATGGTGCTCACGGGTTAGCCCTCGGGCGCGGGCTTCTCGGACTCTTGCCATTACGACGACCCGGGCACAAATTGTGCGTGAAAACTCTTTAGTTGTTTTACAGGTTGAAGAAGGGGTGAATTCGACGGGGCGCGAACGTCCTTCCACACAAGTTGGGAGACTTCCCCCACTAGTTTCCATATCAGCACAAACTGAGCGGTACTCCCTGGTCGCTCCGATGCCGGCGCGAAAGCACTTCGTGATGCTCTGCGTCTTGGCGGCTGCGCCGCACGCCACCGTGGCGTGGGCTCCCGGAGCAGGAGCAGGGCGCATTGCGCTTCCGGCATCCCGCAGGGTCGCTGTCTCTGCTTCTCCAAAGTCTCCCAAAGTGTTGCCAGGGTGCTGGTTGGCATCTGCGCGCGGCCTTGCTGGCAAGCAGGAGTCAGGGGCGCCGCTGTTTGCTATGTCCTTGGACACTCCCGTTGCCGAGACCAAAAATCGGAAGGGGCCTGTCTACGGGGAGTTTCCCGTGAACAGCGAGCGAGAGTTTGATGAGCTTCTCGCCGGAGGGAAGGAGCTTACGCAGTTGCGCGTTGAGGGCGCTGTCACGGGAAGCAATGTTCGTACAGACCACCCGGTTCTCAACGTCCTCCGGGAACGTCGCGCGAACGGGTGAACCCCTCTCTGTTGCAATGCCTTTGACAGAAACGCTTGCCCTCCTCTGTATGCTGAAAAACGCTCAGCAAGCTTGCAGCACGAGTGACGGAGGGTACATGTGGTTACGTGGCACACAGATCAAAGCCTGGCAAGCGTGACGATGGCCACAAGGTGGCATTGGTGATCGAGGGTGGGGGAATGCGTGGGTCTGTTTCAGCCGGAATGGTCAGCGCGGTTATGGACCTTGGATTCGGCGGTGCACTCCCCGTGCACTCCCCGTCAACACCCGTGCCCACCGCCGTCCCCTTCCCCCGAGCACGCCATTCATCAATGTGGTTCATCCAGTAGCCATAGTACTCCTAGCGCTGACACGCGCACTGTCTTTGCCAGACGCTTTCGACGGTGTGTTCGGCTCCTCTGCGGGATCTCTCGTTGGAGCATATTTTGTCGGGGCTCAGGTACGTCTGCAACAAACCACCCCAGATACGCTGCGCGCGGCACGCAGCGCTGAATTTTGTTCATCCCGGCAGGAGGGCATGCCGCAGTACGGCTGCTCGCTCTACTACGACCTTCTGACAGACGGGCTGGTTCGCCCCGCCTGCCATACCCGGCGCGAATCCCCTCCGCTGCCTGCAGCGGCCGGCGCTGACGGCGGTATCGCCAACGGGGCAGGCCAAGGACAACTTCATCGACCGCTCGCAGTCTCTGCCGCTGCTTGGGCTGCGTATGCTGCGCTGGTTTACCCTGCGCCCCCTCAAGGAGGCGCTCGGGCTTCGCGCGAAACGCCCTCTCCTCAACCTCGAGTATCTTCTCAAGGCGCGCGCCTGCCTTCCTTCGCGCGCCTGCTTCCCTTCGCGCCCCACTCGTGCAGCGCGCCGAAGGCTAGTGCCGCCGTGCTGACACGCAAGCGTACACGCAGGACTGCGTGGAGGAAATGCGGCCGCTGGACTGGGAGCGCTTCTGGGAGCGCAACAAAGGGATGCCGCTTCACGTCATGGCGTCCGACCTCACCAAGGAGCGCTCAATCGTCCTCGATGCATCGGGCGGACACTTTTCGAGCATGCGGGAGATGACCAAGTGCATCGCTGCGTCTATGTGTCTCCCAGCTGTTGCCGGCGACCTGGCGCAGGTGCCGAGCGTCGAAGGCCTACTCGCCGACGCGCAGCTTTACGAGCCGATTCCCTACCGCTCGGCATTCGAGATGGGATACACTCACGCGCTGGCAGGGCCTCCCAACCGTAGTACTATACCATGCCATATGGCGCCCGCTTCTGTACCTGAGGCGATCGCCACTCGAGGGGGCGGTGTTCGTGCTGAGAACGCAGCGGCGTGTGGTGGTGCAGGTTCTGCGCACACGGCCGGACGGGGCGAACGTGGTGCCCAAGAAGAGCTGGTCCGAGCAGACCATGATGCGGCGCTTCTTCTCTCGCAAATACGACCTGCCCGCCGTCGGTACTCCCCGATGCCCGGGCGTTGCGCTCTGCGCAGAGCCCGTGCTGAGGCGGGCCCGCGTTCACAGGCGAGTACCTGGCGACCCAGAAGCACAAGGAGCTCTACGCGCGCGACATCCTCCGCCTCAATGCCCTCAACTCCGGCGCGCCAGCAGGCGCCCAGCAGGCACCTCGCCCGGCCAGCCTTGCACCCAGCAGCAGTGGGGCTCGAAACCCTCGGCCACCACACCGCCTCTCATTTGCGAATGTTATGTGCAGGCGTGCACCATCGCGCTCGACACGGGCGTGAGCGAGGTGGCGCGCATCGAGCGCTCGCGCCCGGTGATCTTCGAGGGCGTCCGCTCTGGATACAAGGCTGCTTTCACCTTGCTCTCTGACGACGAGGGCGCTGACGCAGCGACTGACCGCGCGCTGCCCCTCGACGCCATTGCGGAGGCACCGGAGCTCTCGCCGGACGCTTGGCTCGAGCGCTACCGGAAGCCGCACTCTGGATGAATCTGGAGCGAGAGGGAGGGGGGAAAGAGAGCAATACACCAAAATGCGTACAAAAAGTGCAAGAGGGTTCGCGGCAGGGTAGTGCGCGAATGCCTCACAGAATGATTATGGTGTCAGTTACGTTCCGTTGTTTGTTCTCCGTTGTTTGTTCTCAACAACTTGCCCCGAGAGGCCGCGGGGGTGGAACAGAGACCGGGTGCGACTGGGACAAGGTGGACGCGACTAAAGGTACATAGCGCCTCTCAGCTTGGAGCGAGCGGGTTGCACCTGCCCAAAATCACATTTACGCCTTCCCCATCGCGCCAAAACGGTGCGTTTTGAGAGCGTTTTCTCGAATTCCAGCGCTGTGTTCCGGACATTATGTGTTCATATCCCGGGATTCCCCGATGAATCGAACCCAAGATTGGACGGGTCGGTACAATCTTGCGTTCCCACAAATTCGGAAAGGAAAACATTTCCCCAGGATCCCGACGGGACGCAACCATGCGGGATCGCCGCCGGAACAGCCTCGCCCTTCCCCGCAATCATGCGGGGAGGCTGAGCCTGACAGGGATTCTGGGGCTGCTGCTTGTGGTGCTGCTCGCTACAGATGGGGTCTGCGCCCGGGGAATGTCCCTTCCGGACCAGGTTTTGCTTGGGTCGCAAAGGGCATGGTCGACCTTGATGAGGGAATCGCGATCACGGCTTCGGGGACTGCGCGGAGGCTGGTCGGCCACCGTCGGAATCCCACTTTTCCCATTTCTGGCGCTCCGCACTGAGCAGAACGGGCTGAGGCCGACGTGCTGCTCGAGCCCGGACTCGCCTTGCGCACGGATCCATCGGTTGCGCGGCGGAGTGGAGGGAAGATTCGCCACTCAGGTGCTGTTCCACCCGCCCAGGCGCATTGGGGAGTGCAGTTAGTCACATTTCGGTCTCCGGGTGTACAGTGGCAGAATGATGAGGTGAGTCTTCCTACTTCACCGTCTGGCAGGTCAAGCTGTGGATCGCCTGCGGAACTGGGGACGCGTCGAACGCGCGGACGGCGCTGACGAGTGGAGCTGACCCGAGCGCGCCGGATTCGAACAATGCCGGGTATCTCCTACCGATTTCTCCCGACGTCCTCTGCCTCCAGCTGCCCTCAATGAGCTGCAGGCGTAGTGTCCGTTTATTACCCATAGGTCGCTTTTGAGCCTGACCGCAACTCCGTGGGGAACAGGTACACTGCGCTCCATTTGGCGGCTGCAAACGGGCACCTCGCCATAATCAAAGGTTTGGAACTACTCCCGGCTCGCAGTCGCTCCAGTCTGCTGCGTGTGCTGCACGGCGTGGCGCTGGCCTAGCCTAGCCCCGTGAACAGAGCGACGGGTCGCGAAGTGCTGATGCTGTGTGTTGTGGTATGGCGCAGTACTTATCGCGACACGCATGAATGTGGATGTCAAAGCGGACCATGGGGCGTGCCCAATCCACCTTGCAGCCGACGAGGGGCATGTTGAGGTCATCCGCGAGCTGCTCTCTGCGGGGTCGAATATTGATGTGCCTGCGACGCCCGGCTGCAATTGGACTCCTCTCTTCTTTGCAGCTGCCCAGGTCAAGCTGCATATACCACTGAGACTTTCCTAAACCATTCTCAAGCGCCCACGCTCAGTCGCATATGCATCCTGGACCCACAGAAACCCTCTGCTCGTTTGAAGTCTGCACACCCAAGACTGACGGACAGACATCGCTTGCAGGGGCGCCTCGCTGCGGCCAAGGCGCTCGTGGAAGCTGGTGCGCGTGTGCATATCACAGACGAAGTTGGCCTCTCCCCAGTCGACGTCGCCGAGCGGTCCTCCCCCGCACGCCAGCCTCTCTGGCAACAGACCGTTCGCCTAGCGACCAGGCGCCGGGGTGCACCTGGCGACAGCCTCCAGCGACTTGCGGCTGTCCTTTTTTCTGAGCGAGTGCTCTGCCCCCTGCAGATTCCGTGTCAAGAGAAAGACAAAAGCGGCGGAGGGCGGCGTGGGCAAGGAGGCGTCGGCATCGGAGCGGGAGGCCCTCGTCGAGTATCTCGAGGCAATTCGCCCGGCCGCCGCGACCCCGAGCCCCCGCGATTCGGGAGCCTTTCCCATTGCAGCGCGCAGATGTGCCGGCGCTCGCATTATGCTATCTCTCCCATGAGCTGGCGAGCAGCGGTGCGGAATTTCTTGTGAAAAGAACCGCCGCGCGCTGACTCTTTGGACGCTCTCCAATGCAGCGAGTGCGCGCGCTGACTCGGCGGAACCTGCGCAGGGCGTGAGTGGGCGCTCCGCGAAGTCGTTTGTGGAGCAGTCACTCGGTTCAGACATGAGCGAGGAGGAGGCTGGCTCTGGGGCGGTGCCTGTCAGCGAGAGCGAGAGTTCTGTCTCGAGTTCTCAGAGCGAGCCCGCTGTCGCGAGGGCTCTCTCTCAGGACATGGAACAGCTGGTCGAGGAGATCTACGGCCAGCTCGACGCGGCTAGGGCGCCTGCGCCACATTCCCACGTCGAAGGTGCGGCCTAGCCATAAGCTTCGGCACTAAGAGCTTCCTAGCGGGCGTGTGAACTCGGAGTGCCCTGCAGGTGATGCATCGGGAGACACTGCGGCTGCAGCAGGCGACGCATACTTTCAGGAGAAACAAGAGCCCGAGGTGAAACTTCTATTCCTACTCCTGCTTGATCTCTGTTCCGTCGTTAGACGCTGGGAAATTATGCATAACAGTTCCACTGACCCCTTGTTGCGCACAGATTGCTTCCATCAATGGGCAAGGCTCTACGGCTCCCCCCACAGCTGAAGTGCCTGACTACGAGTGCCTGGTCTGTTCAGAGATGCGGGAAGGGTGCTGCTGTTGAGGAGCACGCTCAGGTTAGAATAGTAGGATAGATCTGCTCATCCCGCTTTTGTAGGCGCTGGAAATTTGACCAGCTTCCAACAAAAATCTTTTTTGGAGTCTCATAAAGGCGGTCGGTCTGAGGTCAGCCTGCGAGCGCTCCGTTGCCTGCTCCTTTGTGCTTGTAAACAGGGGAGGCGACAAGCACCTTCTCTGCGTGGACGAGCTCAATGCAGAGCAGAAAGAGGTCTCCTTCCTTCCACAATACTTGCCCTAGAGCACCTAGCTGCCGCATGCTTTCACCAAACAGGGCGTGCTCCTACATCTTGTCTTTTGATTGCCAATCAAGGTGGAGCTGTGCCCTGCAGATGGTGGCCAACTTGCGGAAAATTTTCCCCGATTTCACGGAGGGCGAGATTCTGGGGTACCTCCAGTACAGGAATTGGGACACGGCACAAGTTGAGGCGCAGATGCAGTCCACAAGGGGCTACCGCGAGTCCTACAAGCCCACCATCCGGGATATCGCGCCGTTTATGCTGCCCACTCCTGGCTGCACAGCGCCCGACGGGTGCCAGGTGTTGCTGGAGGACATGAAGGGAAACGTACTACGCGACAACGAGGGGCGCATGATCCTGCTTTCCATCGGCATGTGTCACGGTACAGTGGCGGAAATGCTCGAGCAACAGGTGATTGTCTTGTATTTAGTATAGCCAACAGACCCATGCGGCCTGTAGTGTGCAGGGCGGGCCAAATCTCAAGAACGGCTGTGTTTCTGTTGGCAGGCGTATGTCTGCCATCGCGTACGGCAATACGAGGAGCCTGGCAAGATCTCTCGCTTCTGTATCATCTTCGAGGTGATGAAAACCTTGCTCATTTCGGGCCATTCTCACTGCCAGTGCCCGCGATTCAGGATTGTTCTCAACGGTGAGAAGAGCGCGCCCCGCACTCGTGATACTGGCCTCATCTACCTAATCGCGAAGCCGACCTCTGCAGACCAAGGGACGCGGAGGAGGATCTCGAGTTTCTTTCCGTTTTCCGGACAAGGGTACCAAGCAGATGATGGACATACAGAAGCAGCACTTCCCTGCTTCACAGTACGGTACTGAGCCCTTCGTCAGCTCTGGCGGTCTCTCGACTCTCGTTGTTGCCATGCTGACGGCGCGGGCGTTGTGCAGGCGGTGTGACGCACGTCTGCGGAGTCCCACGGGCGATCCAGTGGGCCTTCAAGCTCTGCAAGCCCTTCATGTCCAAGGAAGCATACGACGCGATGCAGTTGCGCGTCGATTTTTCGCACCTGCCGAAGTGCCTGCCGCCGGGCTCGTTGCTCAAGGAGTGGGGTGGCGAGGTGGAGTTCGACCTTACCCAGTACGTTGAGTGGCGGGCCAAGGAGGAGGGCGTCACGATTGACCCGAACATTGTCAAACGGTCTCTCTTTTGCCCCCATGCTCATCATGAGAACCGTGCGGGTGTTGGGCAGCTGAAGCGAGATAGGCGGATAGAGACTCCCTAACTCGAAGAGATTTGCCGCAGATTCGAGGCCTCACCCAACGAGGACGAGGATATGACTGAGTCATTTAACAACATCTCCTCCGCTGCTCTCGACAAGTGGGACCCAGCGCCGACCAAGAAGGGCAGCATCGACAAGCAGGGGAGCGGGCAGGGCTGGTTCGGGACGACCAAGTGGAAGAGCAAGCTCATGTTTGTCGGCCCGCCGGGCTTCGCGTGCTACTTCGACTCGGACAAGGCACGCTTCCCCACGTTCATCCCTTTTGCGCAGAACGCTAGGCCCACAGCATGTTGAGATGATGGTGCGCTAGGCCCGGCAGACAGATTCGCTAAAATTCTTGTCGCTCATGACCAGTCATACAACACGTGCTAAGTGCCGGGCGGGCGAGCGTGGCGCAGATTTCTGACTCAAACAAGGCAACGCGTGCGATCCAGCTATTTGGCGCGTTCGTGGAAGAGGACTTTGACGGGGCTTCTGGGCGCAAGAATGCGTTCACGCTCGTGACCCCGCAGCGCACATACAAATTTGCGGCAGGCGATCGGGCCGACGCGGAGGCGTGGGTCGCTGCACTCCGCGATGGGATCCAGAAGGGAAGCGAGCAGCATGCTGAGGTGCAGCGGACACGCAGCAGCGGTGGCGCTGGCGTATCGGGGACTGCTGGGACAGGTCTGGAGGACTCCCTCGCAAAGATGGGAGTGTAGGCGCGTGCGGCGGCGGCTGCACAGTACACGGACGTTTACTCTGCTGCGGAATCTGGTCGTACAGATTCGATGCCCTTGGCCTTTGTCCACGCGTCGACAACACCCTGCCAGCCCCGCCCCCCGGACGCCGTCAACGTGTGACAGCCCAACTAGGCGCGCAGCGACCAGGTCGGTTTGGTCTCAAATCTCAATTCGCAAATTCGTCGTTAGGATTCGCACCTGGCTGCGACGGAGCAGTGCTGGCTTCATTGCGTCTTCCACCTTGTCGGCGCAGCGCACGCCCGAGCGGAGCGCGCCGTTGAGCGAGGCGGTTTCGCGGTGGTCGCCCGTGACGAATAGAAAGTCGCCGAGCTGCACCTCCTTGTTCCGCTCCGACGGTGGCTCGCCATTGGGCTGACAGTATGCGATGCGGTACACCTTGAGCAGTCGCCACGTGGCCGCGTCTGCGCCGAACCAACCCACGAGCTGCTTGCTGACCTCCGCCGCGATCTCCTCGTCCGTGCCGCTTGGCACGCCGATGAGCGAAACGGACACCAGCGACTTCCCGTCAGGCGCGTAGGAGCGCGCGACGTTGGACGGGAAACACATGTTGTTGATCTGCCTCGCGCGTGCCCCCGCTCACCAGCGCGCGCGACGCGGCCTTCCGCAGGCCCCCAGCGACCTGGTCCTGAGCACGGCACCGGCCAGCACTTGCGCACATCGCCACGGGCCGCCCCGGCGGGTCGCACCTTGCAGGTTCCCTCGGCGTCAAGCACCCCGTCGCCGTTGAGGTACAGAATGGGCTCCTCCTGCGTGGGGGAGCGGGGTCAGCGGCAGGCGCGGGCCTCAGCGTGGCGCTGCGGACAGCGCGCGTGGCCGGACCGTGGGTGCTGGCCCATCGATGGCGAAGTACAGACACGTGGTCTTCTTGGGTTCGCGCTCCTGCCGCGCACCGAGGCGCATGAGGGCACAGGGCAGCGGGGAGCGGCGGCGGGCGCGTGGGCGCGGCGCAGGCAGCACCGCTTCGAGCTCGACGCCGGCGGTGGAGAGGAGCTGCCGCGCGACGTTGCCCTCTGTCGCCACAACCACGGCGGACGAATCGATCCGCGACCCGTCCTGCAGCGTAACCGACGTGCCGTCCGCGGCGACGCTCTTCACGGGCGCGTTGTACCGCACATCGCCGAACTTAACGACTGCCTCCGCCTCGCGCGCGGGCACCAGCTGGGCTGCCATGTACTCGGCGACCGCCCCGATGCCCTGCGCGACCGACACCTCGGTCAGAGCAGCCGCGAGAGCGCGCGGACTGGAAGCGCACCGGGTGGGCGCAGGGTGAGGCGGGGCAGGGTGGAAGGTGCACGTTGCGCGGGAGACAGTTCTCGCCAAAGGCGAGCATGCGGAAGACAAAGTCGAGCTCGCGCGCGTTGGTGCGCAGCTTGTTGTCGAAGAAGATGCCTCCGAGAAAGGGCCGGAAGAAGCGGTCGACCATGGCGTCGGAGAAGCCCGTGCCGAAGAAGACGTCTGACGCCAGGCGCTCCGCGATCGGGATGTCGGGGCGGCGGTACAGCTCGTCCAGCTCGGCGATCACCGCCTGCCCACACCGCGCGCGCCCGCTGCGCGTGAGCCATGCCGTGGGCGCGGGCGCGGGTCACACGGGGCACGGGTCGCGCCTGGAGGCGGAGGACGCCGATCAGGAGCTTGTCCACGATGGAGCTGCGCACGGAGCGCGCTCGCACGGTGAGGGGACGCGGCGGCGGTGCGCGCGGGTGCAGGACGGGAGCGCGCGGTGGGCGGGGCTTGCCACGGAGCGGGGCGCGAGCCGGGGCATGGGGTGGGTCGGAGTTGGGCGGACCCGATCGGGTGGTTTGGGAAGAGGGTGGGGATCGCGTCGATCGGGCGGCGGAACGGATCCGCGACGCTGCCCGGAGCAGCGCGCCGTCAGCGCAGACCCGGCCCCGCGGGCGGGACTGGGCGATGCGCGGCGAGGTTTGGGCGCGCTTACAGGTGGAAGCCTCCGTCGAAGCGCACGAGGCCGCCGGGGTAGAACGGCTGAAGATCGAGCTGCTTGTAGTCCAGCAGTCGTTGAGCTTCGGGGTAGGAAGTGAGGAAAATCTGGAAGCCCCGGTCGAGCAGGAAGCCGTCGACCTGCACCATTCACCCGCAGAGTTGCACTGTGGGGACATAATGTTGGAAGGAGGGGATCTCCGGTAGGATCGGATGAGGAGGCGCAGAGAGATGATCTGCCTGGTGGGCGCGTCGCCGGTGCGTCATGGAAGGCTGGTGGCTCACCTTGTCGGTGCGGACGCGCCCGCCTGGGCCGTCGCTCGCCTCTACAACGACGTAAGGGATTGCCTTCTCCTTCAGCTCCATTGCACACGCCATGCCCGCAACGCCGGCGCCCACAATCACCACCGGCTGCCATCGGTCCAGCAGTCATGATTGTGCGCAGACTGGCAGCAGACCCCCCCCGGCTACGGTATTGCACCTCTGAGACCCAGAGGGACGGGCGGGAAGCAAACATTCGCCACACGTTCGATGTCGCCGACACAAACCGCTCCCGCCGCTGCTGCTTGGCGCGCACACCGAGCGCGGAGCGAGGCAGCAGGGCGTGGGGTTGAGATCTGAGACGATCCGAGGCGAAGGGAGAGCGGCTGAGCGCGGCCATTCACGGCGCCAGAGCTGCGGGAGGGAACAAAGATCGGGGATGGCCCGCCGGTGAGAAACGCGGATGCAAGAGGTAGAAAGAGCGGGAGGAGCGTCCGGAGTACCCCGCGCGCCATGGTTTTCTCCCCTTGGATCTGTCAGATCTGCGTAATGTTTCAAATGTGGACAATTTCTAAAGTCAACTGGTATGCCATTTTTTTATCGAGCCGCGGGGACGAACCAGGCGCGCCGATCTCGGGCGCGACGCTCTGGATGCGCGCACGACGAAAGATGAATTGAAAGACACGCCTTCACAGCGGGACGAAAGAACGGCTGACTATGAAAGCACGGCGTCTTTTTTCCTTCCAAGGTGCGTTCAATCACACGCTTGTAACTTCATGGTCCACCGCGAAAGCAACGCAGCTACCCGTACTCACCATCCCAGCGGACGTGGAGCTGGTGGCACGGTCGGGAAGCGCGGTGCTTTCCCAATGCTAGCGGCAAAGCTCTTGCGTTGGCTGGGCGGAAGCCCGACGGTCTGGTGCGTGTGGTTCGGCGAGCCCTGGAATGCAACGTACGGCACACCTCCGTTGTTGGCCAGGCGAAGGCCCGGCTGAAGCACTGCACGTGGTGCAGACGAGAAGCTCGGCCCACGCTGCCGCGAGGCGAGGCGCGCGTGCTGCGGATTTGCCGAGCGCCCACCGATGGTCTTGTCCTGCATCACACACACACGACCTCGTTACCCAGGGCTCGCCCCCGACCCCCTCGCCCGCCGCATGCGCGCACAGGCAGGCTTCTCGGACCATCTCGTTCACAATCTCCTTCTCAATGGTTTTGGGCGCACACCGGCTGCAGCGGGGCAACGTGGCTGCTACCGTACGTTGCAGGCCCCACGTGGCACGGCGTCGCGGTGTGCATCCGCTCGCGCACCACCGTGCTGCCGCGCGGCGACACCCAGCGCGGCGAGCCCGCGGGAGGCGGCGCGGGAGGCGGCGCGGGAGGCGGCGCGGGAGGCGGCTCCGCCACGCCGTCCAAAAACCGCGCGGCAATGAACGCCTGGGCGACCGCGCACACCGCGGGGAGGGTCGCGGGCGGGAGCACGTCCGTGTCGCGCCCGCCCACCTCGGCGAGCAGCCGCGGGGCCTCGCACGCGGGGAGCTGGTGCGCGCCGGGGCCCACGAGGCGCGTGTAGCGCAGCAGCCGCGCGAGACCTTGCGCGTCGAGCCCGCCGCCTGGGCGCTCGAAGCGCGCGGCGAGCGCGTGGTTCTCCGCGAGGCAGCGCAGCGCCATCAAGCTGTCCTCCACGCCGAGCGGGAGGCCCGGCGCCGCGCCCTCTGCGTCCGCAGCGGGGCGCGCCGAGGCGACCCACGTCCCCTCGTGCACTAGGTACCGGCTCCCGTCGCTTGTGATGAAACCCCCCTGCGCCCCGTCGCGGTGCCCCGCCTCGCGATCCGCCGCGCGCTGGAGGGTGCGCGCCACAGCGGCCCTCGCCCGCACCAGGCTCTCGTGCGAGT
>Ga0115567_10003243_pt1 | contig 16068 bp, 26 predicted proteins | sample COGITO_mtgs_1204_2_FD_88679 | JGI IMG/M metagenome (GOLD analysis project Ga0115567, IMG submission 88679) | Pelagic marine microbial communities from North Sea - COGITO_mtgs_120412 | ecosystem: Environmental > Aquatic > Marine > Epipelagic | place: Germany:Helgoland, sampling site Kabeltonne... | reverse complement strand
GAAATGCCGGCGGAGTCCACGCTCGCCTGATCTGAACTTGCAGCGTTCGCCGCACTCATGACGAGGCTGGTCCACTGCAGCCTCTCCCAGACCTCTCTCAGAGTCGGGGCGGTCCAACTGATGTTCTGCGACCAGAGAGAAAAGAAACTGGTCTCAAGCTCCAACGGAGTTTTACTCGATGGACTCCGAAGCCACAAACCCGGACACTCAGTTCAAGCGGCTTGTAGGGCCTTGGTGAGCTTGATATCGCGCCGCGCGGTTGTTCATTGTCGCATTGACCGGTGATATTCCGTTCTGCCCTCCTCCCCAGTCGGATTGCCCGCCGAGCTAGGATCGAATCCTTTCCTTGAGTTGAGAATGCAGAGTCCTAGGCGAAGTACTGAAGGTTCAGTGGCCAATTCTGGTGCCTTACATATGCCAGAACACTAGCGGAAGAGGGGCTGACCAGTACCATGCGGTACTACCAGCGATGTCAGGACAAGAGGCCGTCCCGGAGGATCCAGTAACGCTTCCAGGCAGCACGTCAGGTGACATTGTTAAGTCAAGCTGTTGTTGAGTCAAGCTGTTTGCTGCAACGCTCACGCTGCAGTGATCTCGATGGCGTGCACGGTACTGAGAAGTGGACTCGTTCAGGCGGTACGAAGGCAGGTGGTGTGGTTGTATCTCGATCAGGGAGCGAATCGAGCCCCCGCTCAGATGCATTCAGTGCGGAAGTCGGGGCGGAAGACGAGGTTGCAAACACTCGCTCAGCTCTGCTAGAAATGTCTGATGCGTCACTTCACTCGTCGTCGAGACCGGTCTTCGGTAAAAGAGCAAGCTTGGCGGCGACCGGTCCGGCAGGCCATTCCTCTGTCAAGGTTGGCCCCAAATGAGCTTCAGCAGTGCGGTTGTCCACCATTCTGACCACGTGATGTGCAGAAGCAAACATTTGCACCGGAAGTGGCGACCCAGTTCGTGGAAGCGATGCCCCGAGAGCCCGAGGAACGGCACGGAATGACCATCAAGGCGCGAAACCTTCCAGCACTCTAAATTGGAAGGCCAAGCCCCCATTGGCATGGCTGAGCGTGGCGCTGTGGTGGCGGTGGCAGGAAATCGGCAAGCACTCAACAATCAAGCGCGGGACGATCCTATGGACTTTCAACCAAAACAAATCCAAGCGCAAGGTAGGAGATTTAAAGAGCACCAGGTTGGCCCGCACCGAGCAGGCCTAATGCTGGCACATACGGACAGGTCCCGTACTTCATTGTCCCGGACGCGATGGCAAAAGACCCACTATTAGTCGAGAAGGTCAGCGAGGCCATGGATTTGGCCTTGCCCAACCTCATCCTCCGCTTCTCCCGCATCCTCAGGCGTTTCGAAGGTAATGTTCAGCCCTGCAAGGCACAGACTAATGCTACCCTGTGCGCTGTTGTGCCGGCTGCTTTCCGCACGAGTGCACAAGCAGCTCATGAGCTCTTGTGTCCAAGTTAAGATTCGTGGCTCTTTCCGGAGGAGCTCGTTGGCGAGGGACTCGCCTCCTGTGCTGCAGAGCCGCCTGTAGTGCACCACTTCACTTGTGCTCACGCGGTAGCGGTGGGCAGAATGGAACGACAGGTGGATGCTGCAGGGAGACGATGATGGTGAGGTCAGCGACGAAATGCTGCCCTTTGACATCCCATACGGTGTTCCGCGCACAGTCTCGGCGCTGCAACGGTGTTTCCCGTGCAGCTCAAGTCGCTAGAGCGCGCGCTGATGACGTTTGGCGCATTTGACTTTGGCAACTTGGCCCACACAGGTACATGATGACCGTGGTGGGCGATCGCGTGCGAAACATCTTGCTAGGTATCTCTTCGGTCTGCGCTCAGGCAAGGCCCTCGAAACTTGTTGCAACAGCGAAGCACTGGCGGCGGCCTGTATTCAGCGCACAGTGTGAGCAACTGTGCGGCTGTCTTGGCAGGCTGGGGCATGGGTGAACGTTTCACACGCCGAAGGAAACGATCCGCAATTCGGTTTTTATGACTACGCACCGCAAATGGTCGTGGATGCTGCGGACAGTAATGCGATTATTTTCTCCACGTGGGTCATGGAGGAGGCGGCCTTTCACGACGGGGCCTCAGACTTCATCAACGCACTCTACCACTTTTCTGGACATGAAGCCGGGTGCGATCAGGAACAGCGGGAAAATGCTGGGGGTTTTCGTAGCACCTTGGTCTGACAAGCTATGCGTCAGCTGATGCCTCATACAAAAACTCAGGTCCGAACGGGAAAAGCCGAAAATCTTCCGTGAGGACGTGGAAAGGGAGGTCCGATTGATGGGTGGGAAGCTTCTCCCAACCTTCGCAGCTATCGTTGCGTCCCAGTTGTAATCAAGTGTTTCTGGATTCAAATTTTCCCGTAGCATCAATCCGATTCCCAGAATGAGGGGCAGCGACGATCAAGTTCGCAGATTCAGATAATGCCTTTGGCAGGATTGGAGGAGAAGAATCATGTTGCAGACAACGCTCAAAAACAGTTTGCGCGAGCACAACTGCGGGGTGCTTCCTTCAAAGGTGTTTGAATCGGATCGCGCCTTGGAATGAGCCAGGGGCTATCGATTTGCTGCACCAGACCAAATAATCCAACTTGCATGAGGATCTGCAGGAGTCTCGGATTCCGCTGCGGCAAGTTCCAAGCTGGGATATCTGCCCTCGATGTATTTGACTCACCTCCTTGTCTTTGAGAGCAAGACTACAGGTCCAACCACTCCAAACGCCACTAGCTCTGCTATGCGGCACCAGGTATATTGTTATCCGCAGTCTAAGCTATCCAAATTCCGAACGATAGAGCGCATTTTCAACGAACGGCTAATGTCACGGACGCCATGTGGGAATTTCATCATGTCGGGTGACGAGGTGGCAATGAGGATATTTGGTGAATCCGTGAAGCTCGGGTCGCCAGTATTCATCCTGCGTGGCACTGGAAATTGTGCAAACCAAGCTGCTCTGGTATGACCTGAGCCCATTGCGTCATCGTTTCTACTTTGAGATTGTTTTCTGACGCAGAAATGTGTTCAGGTCTTCGATCACATGAAGTGGCGAAAGAGGCTGGACGATGCCCAAGGCGAACAGCACGATGAGCTGGATGAAATGGACAAAGGCATCACGGCATCCGCGGTCCTGCCAATCGCTCCTCGCCTGAAGAGTGTCCAAATGCAAGCATGCAGTGATGTGCTACTGAACGTTGAGCTGTCGTGCGCACGACAGCTCAACGGTTCACACTCAAGCGCTTGAGTGTGAACCGAACACGCTTGAGTGTGAACCGAACCGCCTACACCATTTTCTTATGATGTTGCGCCTTGCTTTTTGATGACCGTACATTGATTCTGGTTGTGCGTGCGGCCAGGGTTCGGTGCTTGGACGCTGGGGCGATCTGTCCGCGAGCCAGGGCGGACGCAACAGGCTACAGGACGACCAGGAGAAGGAAGCTGATGTACTTGCCTTGCCAGGACCATAGACAAGCCCAATAATTGCGGTTATTGCGCGAGCTGCTGGTGAGTGAAAATGACAAGAGAGCTGTGCCAGGGCGGCGGCGCTGGACCGAACGCTGATAACAAATATGCATTGGGAAACGCATTGAGCAAATTGAATGAGCTGATCGAGGCCAAGAAGAAAGCAATGGACGAACAGAGGGACAAAGGTGCGCTCCTTCAGGCGGCATTGACCAAGGTTGTGCTTTCAGAGCTGCAAAGACAAGGGGAGGAGGTCAGACAGTTTGAGCTGCGTTTGAATGAAGCAATGGAGGGCGACGGAATGGACGAGGAGACTATGCACGATGTGGAGATCGAGGTTTAGGCCCAAAATTCCCCGCCAGCTTGCCACAATTGATTGACCATGTCTGGAACTCCACAGGCGCAGGATCTTGTCGTCGAAATTCAGAATCTGATCAAACGGGCCAATCGCAACGCCAAGGCCAGCTCGCTGCCCTCGATCATCGCCACCCATGTTGTTTGGTTAAATCAGTTGATGGAGCAGGACAGCTAGGCCTCTATGATACCTTGCACCAAGAAGGGTCAATGCAGCGGTTACTCAAGGTGGGTTGCGTCTACAGGTCAGCAAAGATGGTAAGTTGATTAAGCCATGGGACGAGGAAGATGACTATGACGTCAAGAGCAAGGAAGAGATTGATGAAATCGAAACTTTGGCCAAGGCAGAGAGGCGTTTTGGCATCCTCGATCCTCAAGAGCTCTACGAGCAGGCACAACTCCGACTGCATTGCTCCGTATTTACTTTTGGCCGATGCATTGCTGGGCCACCGGGGCCGCCGTGCAGTGTTCCTGAGAGCATTCAGTCGCTGAGAGGATTCGGGGTGCGGCAGGACCTATCGGTCGGGCGCCAGGGAGTGGCGTGGGAGCGTGAGGTAGGAATGCACTACGAGAAGTGGCTGCGAAAGCGGCACAGGGAGGGAGGAGGTGATGCCAAGGGCAAAATCATTCAGATTTCTGAGCCCCCCCGCGAGTGGTCGCTTCCTCGAGAGGGCAGTGACTGGTGCGAAGAGGGTCACGACTTTGTGGAGGGCGGCAAGGGACCCTGCAAAAGGTGTGACCCCCATCGTGCGTCGAGCGATGTTCTTGCTGCGCCTTGGTGAATCGAGACTGAACGCCCTGATGGCGGGACAGGGAGGACTGCCCAGATTGCATGCAGGCCAAGGTCAAGGAACGGCAGTTTCTGCGCAAGCTGGTGGCCAAGAATCTTCCGTATGACGCTATCGACAAGGCGATGGTGCTCAAGTACATCCGGTGGGGTCAGGAGATGAACCCTATCCTGGACGATCCAGCCTATGCCAGCGAGACGCAGAATGTACCCTACTTCTCCCCCTCTTTGCGGCTTGTTAGCGAAGAACACACTCACCACGCAGAGGGGCTGTGACTTGTGGTGGCGTATGGGGCAGGACCCTGTGGCCGCGCTCGCGCGGGTGATCTACTCCAACGTGTACTACCCGCCAGTCGAGGATGCGGTGCTGCCCCAAAGGGCTCAAAGGGCTCCGCTCTCCTCTTCTCCTCCCTCTCCTCTCTCCCTGTCCCCGGGCTCGAAGTCCTTCAGCGAGTCGTTCCCCTCTCGGCAGCGATGCGCTGACCGAGCGGCGCGCGCGTGCGGGTCGCGGCGCAGGTGGTGGTGATCGACATCCTCTCGCGCGACCTGCACATTGAGGAGATCATGGACCAGGTCCTGCCGCCCCCGTACGCCCTGTGCACATGCCCCTCCCGGACGCCCGTCTACGCTCCGCCGCCTTGGGCACGTGTGTCTGCACCCGGCAAATGACTTGCTCAACGACAGGTTACCAATGCGATGTCTTCGGACACGATGCGCTCCGAGGTTGGCGAGAAGACAGCGTTCCGCCGGCGGCTGCTCATGGCGTGGCAAATGAGTTTACAACTCAGGTACAACGCGGATATCCATCGTCGTTGGATGCACATCCTCCAGTCGCTCATCATCTTCTTCTCCTTCATCTCTGTCCTTTTCGGTACCGCCGCCTTTTCCACCTCTGCCCCTGCTCCTGAGTCGCAGCGGCGCAAGGACCCGTCGCGTGGCGAGCGCAAGATCGTTTGCGACCCTCGCCCACGAGCGCGCCCGTTTCGAGTGCCAGCATTCATTGGCCCCGGTCCCTGGCTCAGCGGTTGACCAGGCCGTGATAGTTCCGCAAAGAGTCTGATGGCGAGCGGGCGACACGGCAGGCACGCTAACGGCAATTGCCCAGGACATGATTTGGAGGTCGACGGCCGAGGGGGTCGATTTGGCGATCGTCATGGCCCTCACAGGCGAAGCGAGAGCCGCAGCAGAGGAGCGGATCGAGAAGTTGCCGGGTCTCGAGTGGATCAACATTCTTGACTTCCACTGGCACTCTGTGAACGTCAACCTCGCGACCCCACTCGTGACATCCCTTCTTCTTGCCCTGAATGCGCGGTGGTCTCCCCATACGAAGATGAAGACCCTCACTGAGGCCTACACCTGCGTTGAGAGCGAGATCTTCAAGTGTCGCGCGCGTATCGGCGAGTACTCTGGAAGCTCGTCCGGCACAGCTGCATTCGCTCCGGCCGAGGGCAAGTACGAGGAGGAAAGCGGAGGAGCTGCGAGTGGGGAGGGCGAGGGGAAGAAGAAAAAGAAGAAGTCGGCGCACGGGGTGCACCCCGCAACCCAGTAATCACGTAGGAGGAAGGCAGACGAGCGTCCTAAGCGTCTGCGCTGGAAGGATTGCATGTCGTGTCGTGAGGCTGCAAGTGGGCACCTTTGAGGCTATCATGGTTGACCCGACGAATGCTGGCAGGGTCCGGGTAACCCACGGCTTGTCTTTGCCAAGAAAATAGAGGCCTGGTGGAACGAACTCGCCTCTTCTGAGGTGCATTGAACCTGAAAGCATCTCCCTCGACGGCTGTGCCTGGCCTTTCCTGCAGCGTTTTGCCTTGGAACGGCGGCGTGACGTGCGGAACTCGTGGGATGGGTGGGGTCGGCAGGTGAGGCAGGAGTCGCTCAAGAAGCCGTCATCGTACGACCTCATCAACTTGAACAAGCGCTTTGAGTGCTTCGAACACCCCGCGCTGTTCGAGGAGGGAAAGGTTCTCACAAGCAACAACCAGGCGCTCATCAACGCAACTCTCAAGCGCTTTTCGTGGCGAATTGACGACGACGGTCTCCGAAACCTCTCGGCCTCCGACTATATCGATATTCGCGTGATGCCCTACAAGCAGGTGCTGCCATCTCTCCTCTGACCGAGTCTGCACCTGGCGCGACGTTACAGCTCCACCCGGTCCCCCTCACCCCGGGCCTTCCGGCGCCTGAATGCCAAGGATATGCCCGCAGGTGTACGAGAAAAAAGCGCCGCAATTGAGGCGCAACCTCACCATCCTCACCGTGATTGTCTTCATGCTCACCTCAGTGTGCACCGGCCTCGGCGCCTTCGACCAGCCGCAGTGGATCCCGGTGACAATGGGGCTTTCGGCAGCCGTCGGCGCTGTGATGGCCTACACCCAGGTATCGACCCGCATGCAAATCTGGGGGGCTAGGGCCTCTGCAATTCGGCCCGCGACCAACCTCACACCCGACACAACGCTCTTCAGGTAGAGCAAAGGCTCTTGCGGACGAATGCGGCGTCCGTGAGCCTCAACAGGCTCATGACCTGGTGGTGGGGGCTTTCGGTCATCGAGCAGCGCATCCCGTCCAACAAGTCCTTTCTCGTGGAAACAATGGAAACCATCATCCAAACAGAGGCCGGCACCATTCGTGTCAGCTCCCAGAAGGAAGAAACTGCAGAGGAAGGCGGCGCCGGCGGCGCTGGGGCTGGTGCCGGAGGTGATGGTGCAGGAGACAAGTGAACTCTGGATAGCCAGTCGTGTGCGTCCGTGGTCAGAAGAGGAGATGAATGTGTAATGTGATACGACATTCGCCACTTCACTTCAGAGGATGTGACTTGCTAGCACACATAAGTCATGGCTAGCACACATAAGTCACATTCCATAAGTCACATTCCTTCGTCTTCTCGCTGTCTCAGTACAGCACGTGTCACAGACCCGACCGACTGGTCGTCACAGGTTAGAGCCCTACACGCTTCCACGCGGATCTACACCTCCACAACCCCGCCACAGCACGTGTCACAGACCCGACCGACTGGTTGTCACATCACTTGTCAGTTTGCATTTTTCGAAATGTTTAGATAGAATGCTCACGTACGTTTTTTGTATGTCTTTAGCAGCAGCTTGCAACATGCCAGCGGGACGCGCGGAATGCTAGCGTTTTTTTACGTGTGACCAATGTCAGAAGATCACTCTGCTGGAAAAGGTTTGTAAATAGAACACTGTTTGAAGCTACTCGCCGTCAGTGGCACCAAAAGGCAGCAGGGGCCCCGCCCGATGGTAAGAGAGAGTGTGTATTGAATTACCTCGTACAGACCGGGTATCTTACAACCAAACCAAGCCGATAGGCACGCAACTCCCCCCCAAACGGAGAAAGACCACAACCCAGACCGCGAAAAACACGCCGGGAGCCTCCTCACCCTTTAAAACCGATGGTTAGTATTTTTTTACCGGCACAAAGGAAGTGGCAAGATCTTGTACTTTACGCACAAAAAAGGCGTACCGCCGCGTGGCAAAGCGATGAATGACTAAGCATCGAGCATCAAGACCAGCTCCGGGCACGCATGGGCGAGCTCAGAGAGCTCCTCCTGTGTTCTGTACGCCCGTGGTTTGTGGAAGCCGAACGGTGCGGGATGAAAGTAGCCCGTCTCCACACTGAACTTGCGCGCTATCTCTTCAGGCGGTAAGCGGAGCGATACTGCATCGCAGGGGTAGCTGAAGAAGATGTCTTCGTGCCACGTCCGAAAGGAATGCCCATCCCTGCGTTCGCGGATGACTCGTGACATCCCGGAGCGCCTCCGCAGGGAGAACCCCCCGTCGCCGCCAACCCTGGCAGGGATTGAGAGGTTTGCGTCGGTGGCCATCTTATCGAAGTCGTCCTGGCAAATAGAGTTGCCTTGATCATAACCTTCAGGGCTCACGCCCGGTCGAAACGGTGCGCCCACGTAGTCACAGTCCTTGAAGTCCTCGACGCTCGTTTCTGCGCCACGACACAGCATCGTGTCGGCCTGGAACACGAGCACAAGCTCGCCGTCGCAGGCGAGCCAGAAGTTCTCCTGCCTCAGTAGCATGCTGTACTCGTGGTGGCACGCGCTCGCGTCTGACGACAGGCGGATATCTCGACTCGGCCGTCGGGTACGAGGAGGGAGATGGTGCATGAGAGCGCGTGCGCGAGCGCCTCCTCGACATTGTCAAACACAAAGAGCTGCACTCTCATCCTGGGCTGCAGTGTCAGCACTGTCATCAGCGCAACGGGCAGCCCCGGCAGCTCTGATGCCCTGCTAACGACGCACACCGCCGTCCATTGGATTTCCTTTCGCGAAGTTCGCGTCCCCAGCCGCGCACGCCGCTTTGTTTGCGCCGACCACCTGTGCGAGCACACCGAGTATTGCCAGGAGATGTCCGCCGTTGGCCTTGGTCCAGCCGCGCAGCCATCGCGGGCTGCGCACATCGCAGCAGCGGCAAATCTTCTGGTTTGATCTGGTACTCAGCGACCATCAGACTCAACTCACTCACTTGACTCTGATAGTGAACTCAATATACTTCAACAATGATACTTCGAGAAGTCGCGCAGACATATAGCCTCCATACGGTGGCAGCTGGTGATCTTCCCCGCGGCCCGCATGCCTCTGGAAAGATGGAAATCCCGTTGCCGGCTCATAGCACTTGTTTATATACCCATTTACGCCTTTTCTTTGTCATACCCCAATGTCAACGAGGTTGACTTTTGGTTTTCACACGTGTGAACGTGGCCGAGCGTTTAAGGCGATGGACTGCTAATCCATTGGGGTCTCCCCGCGTGGGTTCGAATCCCATCGTTCACGCTTGATTTTTGCCACTTTTCCTTTTTGACTGTTCAAACTCTGGCGGCGGGGCTATGGGGTTAAATTAGCCGGAGTCAGTCCGCGCGAGGCACGTCCTTGAGAGCTATCGGAGGTGCAGACGATGCAGGCGATCGAGGAATGAGATCATCAGACCCGTGTGCAGGTCCCGCCTAGGTCATTCATGATCGCTGATGGATGAGCTCATGAGCTGAGCGGTCGGATTGTCCTACCAGCGATTAACATCTTGGATAATTGCCGCAAGAGACTTCCATTCAGCCGCACCCGCTGCATCATATCCCCTCCGGTCAGTGCGGTTTCGACGGCTCATTCCCCAGGCAGGCGTGGCAAGCTGGTCAAGCAGAAGCAAACAACTTGAAACATGCGAGGCCTGTGATGCGCGGCAGACAGTCCAACGTACGTTTTGTCGACCCCCTGTTGAGTTCCGAAGGCGGACTAACGTTAGTAGAGCTTCTGTGAGTCACCCCTGCTTACACTCCACAGAGAGAGTGGTCAAATTCAAAATTGACATTACTCAACTCGCCCCGGAAAGTTTGGACAACGGATTCGAGCTCAGAAGGGGTGAGGGCGGTGGCGTCGCCGGTGTAAGGGGTCAGCGCGGAGGGCGAGCCAGCGTGGAGGGGCAGGGCACCGTAGTGGTTGAGGGCGTTCTGGCCAGGTGCGGCTGCCAGCCTCACGGCACGCGATGGCACCTGCACGGAAACGAGAAAAGGGTCCTGACATGAAGGGCCCGAGTGACAACGCGCTGCTACAGCAACGGCTACCGATGACGCAGCTGGTCTTCACAACACGATGCACCGTCGGGACTCTTCTGTTTAGCGGTTTGTTCGTGATCGCAATCGGCGTTGTAAGCCTCCAGTGGCAGGCCGCGAACGTAAAAACCGAGATCGTGTACTTCGGCAAGCCAGGCGATCATGCCCCGTGCTCGCAGGAGTTGGGCGTGTGCTCCTTTCTGTTCGAGGTTTCTAAGGACATTCCAGCTCCCGTATACTTCTACTATACGCTCACTAACTTTTACCAGAACCACCGGCGGTGGATCCAGTCGCAATCTGCTCACCAGATCCGTGGCACATTCGGGGGCGAGCACGGGGATGTGGAGACGCTGGGGTTTCCGTCATGCCGGTTTCAAGGCCGAGCGGATGTACCGGGGCCGCAGGAGGGCTACCGCGTCGAAGAAAAGCGAATATTCTACTATCCGTGCGGGATCGCAGCAAAGACAGTCTTCAATGACACATTTTCGCTTGCGAACGACGCGGGGGAGTTGGTCCAGTGGCGAAAGGAGGGGATCGCGTGGGAAGGGAGCCGAACCGCCATGTTCAAGAGTAGGGACGAAGAATGGCTTCGGGAAAATTGCTATCGATTGGGTGGACCGGACTTCAACTACTCGGGATTCCCAGAGACGCTGCGGGGATTCACGGGCACCGGGGACGAGCAGAGAAGCCGCTTCGACTGCTGGCACTCACTCGCCGATGAAGAGCTTATGGTCTGGATGCGCCCAGCGACAACGAAGGTGACACCCTGCCTACATGACTCCTCCAATCGCAGAGTAGGTGCTCCTGCACCGCTGCTTGCCCATTCACGCGAGGCGAATCGCGCAGGACTTCTGGAAGCTGCACCGGATTATCGATGATCCTCTACCAGCAGGCACGTACAATATGACAGTGCGTCTTAATTTCCCAGTCGCGTCCTTTGGAGGAACGAAGGGCATCGCGCTTTCCAATGCAACGCCTGCAGGAACGCAGGGCATCTTCCTCGGGTTCCGCGCCCGGGCCGTCAAACTCAATTCCATCTGATTTTTGCTAGTCTGTAAGCCCCAGAATGACACTGCCCGACAATGGCTCCGCTCAAGAAACATCCTCTTTACAGTTGGCTGTCGATTGGCGTCGGCATCACATCTCTGGTTACAGCGATGATTTTCGTCATGATGGCGTACAGGACGGGCGGCAGAATCGTTCGCCCTGCGGTGCATGCACCCTACAATCGCTGGATTGCCATATGCGCTTGTGCTTGCGGGAACGGGCTCCCTACTGTTTCACTTGGCGCGGCGCCGGGCCAGAGGCCAAACTCTAGATGTGATGACTCGACATGACACTTGCATGGTCCGCGCTCAGGTCCACTATAAGGAGTGCCGAATGAAGCAAGAACCCAAGGCCGCAGCCGCAGCCGCAGCCGTAGCCGCAGCCGCAGCTGCTACCGGCGCTCCTGATCAGCAGCCGGGTCTCATTCGCCAGCTGACCATGGCGGGACTCAACAGGTTTGGCCCCGACCGCCCCACGCTGGCTGTCCCCGCGTGAAGGCGGCGCTGACTCCCTGGTGTGCCGCGGCGGGCAGCGTGATGCCCATGGCTGGCACATCACCGTCTCAGCAGGAGGGCCTTGGGCTTGTGGTGGTCGACCCTCGGCATGTGTACTGCCCAGCGGAAGAGTCTTCGACGTTTGAAGTGAACTACGTGCAGACCGCGCGATACAATAAGTGGAACTTTTTGCCCAAGAATCTGCTGCTACAGTTCCATCGATTTGTGAACTGCTTCTTCCTAACTGTCTCTATTCTTGCATCAATCTCATCAATCTCACCAATCGGGCCTCTGACCTTCTGGCTACCGATCGGTCTGCTCCTCTTCACAACCATGGTTAAGGACGCCTATGAAGACTACCAGCGCCACAAGGCTGACACTGAGGAGAACGCACGTGTAACAGAAGTTTTCAACCCGGGTCTCGGCGACTTTATGCAAATGCACTGGAAAGATGTTACGGTCGGCAGCATCGTGCGCGTTAGCACGACTAACTCGGACACTTCGCCAATGATCCCCGCGGACCTAACACTGCTCGCGTCGTCCACAAAGACGGGGACAGCCTTCCTTGAGACGGCAAACCTCGACGGGGAGTCCAATCTGAAGTTGCGGGAAAGCCCAGCAGAGACACACCACCTGCTCACGACTTTTCAGGAGGGTGCTGCTCACGGTGCGCTGAACAAAGCCAACGTTCGCAAGCTAGCGCTCAAAGTCGTTTGCAACCCGCCAGACGCATTTCTGTACGATTTTCATGCGCGAATGGAAATTGAGGGTCAGGAAATTCCACTTGGCGGCGGACATCTGCTGCAGCGCTCCACGAAACTTCGAAACACAAAGTGGGTCGTTGGCGTTGCTGTGTACACAGGACGCGAAACTAAGATTCAGATGAACATGTCGGACCCGCCGAACAAGATCACGGGAATCGAGCGACAGCTGAATCGCTTCATGCTGTACCTTTTCTGGGGGCTCATGGCCATGTCGCTTATCGGAGGGATTGGCTCAACGATCATGGTGGTGTCTCCGGAAACAGGATCAGGTGCTTGGTACCTTGCACCCGAGGACAAAACCGCAACCTTTGACGCCAATGTGCCTGGCGTGGTTACCCTGCTGAGCTTCTTTGCTTTTGTCATCCTTCTCTGCTTGTTCATCCCGATTTCGCTCTATGTCACGCTCGAATTTGTGAAGCTCTTTCTTGCGACCGCGATCTGGGGCGACCGCGACATGTGGGCAGCGGAGGAAGACATGCGTACGCTGCCGCGCACGATGGGGCTTTGCGAGGAACTCGGACAGATCAACTACATTTTCTCGGACAAGACGGGGACGCTCACACAGAACCTGATGGAATTCCGCAAATGCTCGATTGCAGGCGTTGTTTACGGGCGTGGCCACTGCGAGGTCGAGCGCGCAATCGCCCGACTCAAGGGCCAGCGCCTTCCGCCGAACCCGCCCGCGCACGATGGCGTTGACAAGGGATTCAACTTCGTGGACGAGCGCCTGGTGGCTGGCTCGTGGCAGGGCTCTCCACAGGAAGGGAACATCCAAATGTTCCTCACACACCTCGCATTGAACCACACCGTGCAGGTAGGGTACGCGTCGGGCGACGCTGAGAGCGCGGGGACAGATCCGCAGTACCAGGCCGAGTCGCAGGACGAGTGGGCGCTCGTGCACTGCGCGCGCAACCTCGGGGTGTTCTTCCAGCGCCGAGATGAGGCCCACAACGTCGAGCTTCGCGTCGCTCAGCAGGGTGATCCCGTGGGTGCGGGCGCTACGGAGGTCTGGCAGGTGCTCAATGTCAATATGTTCGACAACATTCGAAAGCGCACGTCAGTGGTAGTGTCCAACTCCGCGGGCGATCTGCTGCTGCTAGTCAAGGGCGCAGATAGCTCCGTCCTGCCATTTGTCGAGCAGGACGCGTCGTTCGCGCCCACCGAGCAGCACATCGCCGAGTTTTCGAACCAGGGACTGCGTACGCTCGTGCTCGCGGGGCGCGCGCTCGACCCAGAGGAGTATGCAGATTGGAACAAACGATACCAGCGCGTTGCACTGCAGGCATCAGATCGTGACGAGGCGATGCGCATGTTGGCCTCGGAAATTGAGGAGTCGCACAGTGAGCCGGGGAAACGCTCAGCGCTGGTCGACGGCTCCACGCCGACGAGGCGCCGTCTTCGGCTTCACGGCGTTACAGCGCTCGAAGACAAGCTGCAGGAACGGGTGGGGGAGTGCATCGCACAACTGGCGAAAGCGATGATCAAGATTTGGGTGCTGACGGGCGACAAGCTCGAGACGGCGGTAAACATAGGGTACGCGACAGCATTGCTGAAAACGGAGATGGAACCTCTGCTCCGGGTGTGTCATGAGGATATGGTCAAGACGTGCTCGCAGTACCGCACCATCTCTGGGGTGGAGCACTGTCTCACAGGGGCGCTAGAGCGCGCAACAGCGGGCGACCTCGCTGGGCTCGAGGCAGTGTGCCAACAGGGGCGGAACCTGGTGGGGGGCGAGCTGCTCCTCGGGGCGCTCTGCGACCGCCTCGCGCGACTGCGCGTGCGGCAGGGACAGGGCACGGCTGATACTGTCGAAACAAACACGGAAATTGTGTTGATCGAGAGCCGCTTGCGTGAGGCGCTGCTCAAGGAGCGGGTGCGTCAGCGCATCCTCGAGCTCTGCGAAGTGACATCGGTGGAGCGTCCGGGCGGTTGGGCCCTTGTCATAGACGGACCATGCCTTCGCGCAGCGATGCACCCCGACCTCCGCCTACACTTTCTGCAAGTCGGACTGCGCTGCAAGGCGGTGCTCTGCGCTCGTGTGACTCCAAGCCAGAAAGCGCAGGTCCTGCTGCTTGTCAAGGAGAACCTCACAGACCAGGTGACGCTTGCGATCGGTGACGGCGCTAACGATGTTTCAATGATCCAGGCCGCGCACGTCGGCGTCGGCATCCGCGGCAAGGAGGGCCAGCAAGCTGTGCTTGCTTCAGACTACGCGCTGCCGCGCTTTGCATTTCTCGAGCGGCTGCTGCTCGTGCACGGGCGTTGGGATTACAACCGCATTGGGACGATGGTGTGCTATTTTTTCTACAAATGCAACGTCATGTCACTGACGCTCCTTTGGTATGCATTCGACAACGCCTTTTCGTCGCAGCCGCTGTATGACGACGGCTACCAGGCATTGTACAATGTAATCTTCACGGCGCTACCAAACATGATCTTTGCGATCCTGGACCGTGATCTCGAGGCAGACATCCTGCGCGCACATCCAGAGCTCTACTCAACGGGCCAGGCCTCTCTCATGTTCTCTGCTCGTCGATTCGGGGTGTTCGTTGGTGGTTCAATTGTGCATTCAGCGATGCTGTACTATCTCACGCTCCTCTGCATTGACCGCAACGTGGGAAGCGAAGATGGAAAACCGTTCGGCATGTGGTCCATGGGGACGATCACGATGACCAACGTGATTATGGTTGCCTCCGTGGTGATGGTTCTGTTAACAAAATCTTGGTGCTTCCTTCACTGGGGCATCTACTCCATCTCGGTCTTGTACTGGTTCCTTTTCATGTATGTGTACCACGCGCTTTGGCCAGGTCTGCTGGGGAATGGCATCGATGAGACAGACGGGGTGTACTCGGTGTTTTCAAAGATTTCGCCGGCGTGGCCTTATTGGATGGCTATGGTCGTTGTGACAGCAGCGTGCTGCTTGCCGGTGCTCTGCTACATGTACGTGAAGGAGCATTACTACCCAAACATTGGCGACTTTTACCGCCGCGTCGTCGCCCAACCGCACCTGTATCCCAACGAATCGGTCTCCCCTCCCATTCCAGCATTCCAGGCACTTGCAACAACCGCTCAAGCTGCCGCAGCAGCGCTGCGATTCCTTACTTTCGAGGACCCTCCGGCGCGCTGCAGGTACATATCAAACCTGGCGGGAAGACGGGTTGGACACAGGCTGAAGAGAGCACCCACAGTGTGCCGATTGAGGTTGTTTCGCGGGCTTCATGACATCGGCTAGCTCACTCGCAGCAGCGGGTCTAAACTTTTGGGGTCTTGGCTCCGAGGTGGCCCTGCGACGTGCCATGGGGAACATAGGCGAAGTCAGATGACAGTCAAAGGGGGTTGACCACAGACTTTCACTGACCACAGCCTCGAGATCACGGAGGGGATGGAGCGAGGTACGCGAGAGGCCACATGGGGGCGGGAGCTTCTAGGGTTGGTGCTTGTGAGTAGCGCGAAGAGCACTGCGAACAAAGCATTCGAGATGCATGTAAAAAGAGTTTTGTCGAGGCCTTCGTCTGCGAAGTGCCTTCTAGAGGGGCGCACCTTTCTTCCCCATCGACTACCCACCGCGCATTTCCAGCTTCAGGAAAT
>Ga0115567_10003241_pt1 | contig 16074 bp, 4 predicted proteins | sample COGITO_mtgs_1204_2_FD_88679 | JGI IMG/M metagenome (GOLD analysis project Ga0115567, IMG submission 88679) | Pelagic marine microbial communities from North Sea - COGITO_mtgs_120412 | ecosystem: Environmental > Aquatic > Marine > Epipelagic | place: Germany:Helgoland, sampling site Kabeltonne... | reverse complement strand
GGCCAAGTTTGAGGGGGGGGGGGGGGGGGGGACGGCTTGGACCGGTCGCCTGTGGCGCCAGTCTTGGACTGCCGCTCGGAACCCGCGAGATCGACCAGGTTGAGCTTGCCCGCGCGAATGTGGCGGGACCCGTCGGCAGACTCAACAGATGACTCAATCACGATTGCAAAAATGGAATGCGAGCGCGAGGAGTCTTGGTTCATCAACGTCGCGCCGACCGAGCGGTTCTTCTTGCCCGCGAGCAACACATTCTCCATCTCGGAGACTCCCTTGACCACGTACGACGTGAGATCTTTCACGAACACACCACGCTCGTTGTCCTCTTTGAGCTCCAGCTGGTTTTTGGGGTCCTTGGACAGCAAGTCGCGCACTTCTTCGTTATAGATCTCCAGGAAAGACGCGCGGACGAGGAAGTTCTGGTCGTGAGTGGCCTCAATCTTCTCGAAGATTCGGCAGAATGCACGGGGAATGATCCCACGCATCTCTGCAGGTTCCCATTGTCCTTCCATTGTGTGCGTTTTCCCCGTACCGGTCTGCCCGTATGCGAACACAGTCCCATTGTATCCCTGAAGCACTGAATCGACAATCGGCTGCGCTGTCGTCTCGAAGAGGTAGTCCTGCTTTGAATTCCAGTCGTAGACCTGGTCAAAAGTGAATGGCTTCGCCGGCTCTCGAGGATCAGCCTCGGGGTTTCGCACGGTGACCTCGCCGCGGTCACCGTTCATCTCGACGATGCGTTTGCGCTGGTCCTCAACCTCCTTGCGAGACATCGGACGGCATCGGACCACGACCTTGACACACTCTGGGTCCTTCTTTGTCGCAATCTGCGCGGCCATCACCGCTTTCGCTGCCGCCTGCATCCTTCAGCACGAAGGTCGCTGTTCCGCTGCAGACGAACGATCAGGGAGGCAGGCCCAGGAGCGATCCTAGAGGTCAAGCAAGTCAACGCTTTTGAACTCAGGCAAAAATTGAGGCGCTTTTTGAGCCATTTCCTCGAGCTCACGCGCGCAGCATCTCAGATCACCAAGCAGATCCCAGCTGACACACAGGTGGGACGCAACCCAACCTTGGGCCTGAATTAGACGGCGCCGCTCGCAAAACAGCGGGGCCAGGGCTGCTGGGGGTTCGAGGCCCGAAACGAAAGGCGCCCCGAGCAGTCGACTGGATATCAGTGCAGGCTTGCTTGCAGTGCGATTCCCTGTAGCCCAACTTGTGGTCCAAGTCTGCGGGAGGTTTCCCGGAGGCCCAGTGTCGCGCCACGCCCCTTATGGGCTTGTGACCCGGGGTTGATGGTCACCTTTACCAATTGGTCATCTCCTTATCAATGAGTGGCTTCAAATGGCGGTGTACCTAAATCAACCTTCCGTTTCGCCCCAAGCCTTGAAACTCGCTCGAGGTGCGGTATAATTCGGAAGGACAATCCGCTCTCTGATGAGCTCGCACCAACTGCCCCTATCATCTGCACCAACTGCAACTATCATCTGAGGCGTGCCTTCGACTGTGTCGATCTGTCTTCTCGTAATCTTGGGGGAACACGAGCGCAGGTGGCAGCAGGACGCGTCGCGCGAGGACGAAGACGACGTCATCTTGGTGACAATTTTGATACTTCTACCTTCTTTGCAAGCCTGACAGCTTACTTCGTCACTGCGACTTGTGGACAGTTCGGTATGAAGCATGCTCGGAGAGGCACCGATGTTTGCAAACAAAAAATAAAGCGTTTCGACAGAAGTCCCCCTCACCGTGCTTGTGCACTTCTGCGATGTTTATGATGCTGGTTATGTCCCATGCGCCACAGAAAACTGGTGACGCTACTGAGTCGAGCACAGCCTGCGCGCCGCGCACTCAAGCATCCTGCAGAAACGCGAAAGGAGTCAGTGCCGTTGTACCCACGACTGAGTGCGTGAATCATTCCGGATATTCTTACGGCGGTAATCGGGGAGAACAAGGGGGCAACTCGCCCCGATGGTTACGTAGCCGTGAATTGCGAAGAGCAAAAAGAGCGCGCCTCCGCACAGTGTCGTGGTCTTTTCCGATATTCTGGCTGCGAGCATTCGGCCACCCAAGACTGCAAGCCCCGTGCACAACGCGTGTCCAAGAACCCCGCCGACGGTCACCCCATAAGGATCTTTGTGCGCCGCCTGTTTCCCGGTTCGCCGAGCCTCAGGCATCGTAAGGAAGCACCCTAGATCAAAAGTGCACTAAAAGAGAGACAGAAGAGGCAGGCGGGTCTGAAGCTCTTAGGATCTTTCACGGGCCGACTTCTGTCTGCAAGCCGTGTGAAGGGCAGCACCAGCGCGATAGTTGCGATTTGCGAGCGGTCGCCCCACTCAGCAAGGAATGTCAAAGTAAATGATTGCCAGAGCACCATGTTCGAGAGCGTTGCCTTGGTCTCCTCCGGCGAACCTACAGTGCTCATGCACATGTGTCAGCGCCACTCAGCATGGCCTCCTGTTAAATGCACGGCCCGTGCACAGAGGGGACACGAGGAAACTCAAGGGGGCTTTGACCTGCCTCAACATCTGTCTTTTTACCCTGCTTCGATAGCTCATTCTCTACCTCCTCCAACTCCTCAGACACATTGAACCCCTCGAGTTCGTACCCATCCCTGCGCTCAAGCCACAGGACGTGAGCCGCAACACGTTTTAGTGGTCCACCTGTCCAAGATGATCCGCAGCGGGTACTAAATCGGGATGGGGGCAGGCGGGCGGTAGATGACTTGAGCATCTTGATACCGAAGCCCAGGAAGAGAATGATGGACGCGTAGGTTGTGTAAGTCCTTGGCAGCAAATTCGGCAACGCGTACCCAGCGGCGGCTGCGGCAAGCAGCGTGCAATTAGAGGCGCTGGTGACATGGAATCAGATTTCTGTTTCCCAGGCTGAGCAATGTAGCGAATCGTTTCTGGAATTTGACAGACCAGAGAGGACTGTCATGACAGCGAGAGCGCTAAGTGCGCCTGTGAAGATCACAGCCCTCGAGTGCTTCATCGCCATGATCTGCAGCGCACGGTCGTCGCTCAAGGGATTATCTGCGGCTACATCTCGCCAGCAAGCCTACGATCCAAACCGAGCAAACACGCTAAACAAGACAAGAACAGCGTTAAGACAAGAACAGCGTTATTTGCGAACCGCGGCGATGAAGAACGTCTTGTCGCCGATCTCAGAGACAATAATCATGAGCAGGGACGAGAGGAATGCATCCCCGAAGCCGCCTGGGATTGGCTTCTTCCCACCCTTTCCATCCCCAGCATGGGGATCGCCCGCCTGCCAGTAGCGAAGCATTGCGGACTTAGTGTCACGATTAGAGCCGTGAGTTCCACGGAGCTAGGATGTGCCGGCTCGGTCGGGCGGCGGCGCGAACGTGCGCGAATATCGCGCGACGACACACAACCACCGGGGACGAGCGCACCGACTGATTGGCGGAGCTGGCTGCCTGAGCCTGCTGTGCCGCTAGCGTAAGAAAAGCGAGTGCAAACGCTCCCCGGAGAACTTGATCCTTGCTGATCATCGCGCTGAGCGTTCTCGTCGCCGCTGCGGGAGCTAGCAGACCAAAACACATGTGCAGGGCAAAACACATTCAATTTGGTGCGAATCAAAATTCTCTGTAACTTTGACGTTTAGTAAACGTCCTAACCTCAAAAGTTGCACGATGCCCATTCGCCTTGATCAATCACCGCTGTCCCAATGTCAGTGAGGGGGTGGGCTGTCCCGCGGGACGGCTCGCCTCCGCCCGCCCCCCGTCGAAGAATGGGGAGCATATGGGGTTGGGAAATGGATGACGGGGGGATGGGGGCGAGTAGCGGACTAGCCGCTGGCCGCCGACCGAGGGACGGGCGGAGCGAGGCCCGGGGGGATGGCTGTACAGCGGGCGCCAGAGCGGGGGGCGTGCCGTTGCGGGGAGAGCTGCTGCAACGGGTCAAGTTGCAGCGAGTGAAGCATGGTTTTCAAAGTCGTGTTGGTACCGTGGACGGTTCGGCACAGGTCGAAGCGGCAAGTCGACGGGCAGGGGTTGTCGGCGCGGCGCAGGCTTTGGGGGGCGGCATCGCGGATCCCTCGAAGTTGGCGCCATGCGATACACAACATTTCCAGGAGCGACCGAACAAACACAATCGCTTCTGTGCGGCCTACCGATCTGCTGCATCGCATGCGGTATCGCAGCCGCAGCCGCAGCCGCAGCCGACGAGTTCTGGGGTGGGAGCAAGTGCCACGCATCATAGCCAGAGCCTTGGAGTGCAGGAAAATGGCGTGTGTCGAAAGGCGACGGACGAACATGGCATAGTCACAGAAAAACCTTCATTATTGTTGGGCGTAGAAATAGTTGATGCGTCGCGGCAGGACTACACTGTCAGCAGGCGCGGGGGCGTGGGCACGGGAGCTCCGCGTCCCTGGTCGCATCAAACAGCAGCTGGCGCGCCAGGATGGCGCCCGGCGCAGGGGTTTCATCCGCCGACGCGGCAGCTCTCACAGAGGGCAGAACACACGTCGCGGCGGCCAGCACTCAGTCGCACCGTGAAAGGAAGAGCTCCTCACGGTGTCGCTGCTGCTGCTCTCGCTCTGGTGTGTTCGCCTCCCTCTTTCGAACTGCCACTTGCTGAAAACCTGCTACAAACCTATTGCCTGTCCTGCGTAGAACACATTGCTGCTATGCCTGTAAACTTATACTGAGGCACGCCGAAGCTGGTTTCGTTCTCTTTTCATGCTACCGTTCAGCGGCCTAGGAAACGGCCATATCAGGCGCACTGACGAAAGGGTCGTTGCCTGCCCAGGTGTTCGCGTACATGTTATCCACGCTCCTTTTGGTGCCTGTAACAGCGATGCACACTATCATTTGCAACGGAACCAGCGCCAACTGTCCCTCAAATTCCTCGTGTGCTATCTCGGCTGAGGCATCGAGTGGGATATGTCAGTGCGACGAGGCAGGTTTCGACCTTGGGAAGGAATCTGGAATCTGGAACGATACTTCAGACCTGGAGTGCATCCCGCTTCAAGGTGCCCCATGCGATAGCACATCAGCGTGTCCTGGGGCATCTTACTGTGCCTTCAACTACTCGTTCAGCAAGCAGTGGAAGTACTGCTTGTGTGACGAAGGCTATAACTCATCTGGAGCTTTAGGAGAAATCTCATCGTGTGTGAACATCGATGAGTGTGTGGCGCTTACCCACGATTGTAGCGATACCGCAGACTGCACAGACACCAACGGGTCATTCGCATGCAGCTGTAGACGATGGTATGAAGGGGACGGGGTTACTTGTGTGGCGACAGGAGATTGCGAGAGGGGGATTGACAATTGCCCAGCTTTGTCAACCTGCAACAGCACGCAGACGGGTCACACATGCACGTGCGACCTGGGCTATGATCCACTCGGAGATAATTCTGAGCATCCAAGTGCTTGCGTGGACATTGATGAATGCGCAGGGGCGCACAATTGCCACGGAAACGCCAGTTGTTCGAACACGAATGGCTCGTTTACGTGCCAGTGCAACGAGTGGGCGTTCACTGGCGACGGCGTCAATTGCAGTTTAACGGGGCGGTGTGAAATCGGTTTGAGTAATTGCCATGCGAATGCTACGTGCACTAGCACGGCGAATTTAAGCTTCACGTGTGAATGCGTAGACGGGCTCGAGGGGAATGGGGTCAACTGCACTGATGTGGACGAGTGTGCTCTTCAGATTGACAATTGCGCGGCAAATGTGGGCGTTTGCACCAACACGTTTGGTTCTTTCGTGTGCTCGTGCAATTCGAGCGAATCTGGCTACCGGGATCGAGATGGGAATGGGGTGTACTGTGACAACATCAACGAGTGCACAGACGTAATTTCAACGAATAATTGTGATGAGAATGCTGACTGTACCGACACCGAGGGATCATTTCAGTGTGAGTGCCGAAAGTGGGACTATACCGGAAACGGAACGTTCTGCGAGGCGACTGGTGCTTGCGTCCTTGGGCTGGATGACTGTCCAGAGGAGGTATCAGTCTGCATAAGTACCGAAACGAATTTCACTTGCAACTGCTCAGCGGGGCGCGACGGCGATGGATACAGCTGTTTTGATGTGGACGAATGCGATCTTTGCACCAACAACTGTGATTTGGAGGCAGAGTGTATCAACACAGATGGGTCCTTCTTGTGCAATTGCAACGAGGGCTATGAGGGGAATGGCACGGTGTGTGTCGATGTGTGCACTACTGGGAACAACACCTGTCATCAGAACGCTACGTGCCAGATGGTGCCTGATGACGGGGAACACCCATACAGGTGCGAGTGTAGTCTTGGATTTTATGGGACGGGAATGGGTCCATTTGGGTCGGGCACGAACTGTTCAGATGTGACTGAATGTGGGCTGACAGACGATTGCGACCCTAACGCGCTGTGCGCTGAGACTTTTGGGTCGTTTGAATGCACTTGCAAGGACGGGTACACCGGTGCAGGGACCAACGGTACCTGTGTGAACGATTTGGAGTGTGACTTGGGTACGCACACATGCTCACCAACTGCGAATTGTTCGGATACTGATGGATCGTTTGAATGCACGTGCTGGCCTGGTTATGAGGGCGACGGGACTGACTGCTTTGATGTTGACGAATGCCTGTCCCATCACGAGAACACTTGTGCACGTAACGAGAATGGAGTGTACAGCGCCGATTGCTTCAATACTGTGGGCTCTTTCACGTGCTCTTGCAAAGTAGGCTTCAATGGGACTGACGATGGCACGCTCTGCTTCGATTTCAACGAATGCAATCTGGATCTTCATGATTGTGATGAAAATGCAAACTGCACCAACACATTTGGGTCGTTTGAGTGTGCGTGCAACCAGTTCAACTGCACTTACGATGACATCTTGGAGACATTCCCATGTGGATGGGCTGGAAATGGAACGGTTTGCGAGGACATCAACGAGTGCACTGCATCGCCACAAACATCATGCAATTCAAACGCCACTTGTTTCAATAATGAGGGCTCCTTCTACTGCGAATGCGCTATGGGCTACTTCGGTCCGAATGAACGTGAATGCTCAGCCTGTGCTCTTGGAGAGTATAAGGACTTCACGGGCAACGGCTCATGCCTCGTCTGCCCAAACAACACTTATCAGGACCAGGTTGGCTCGAGCCAATGTACCGCCTGCCCAACTTTCTCGGACTCGCCAAGCCGCTCGGCTGGGTTTGAAAATTGCCTTTGCCGACCGGGATACCAAGACGACACGCCACAGTCCTGCTTGCAATGTACACCTGGCTACTACAAGGTGGGTGCAGGCGCTGGTTCCTGTGTTGCCTGTGAACCAGGAAAGTACTCGACGGAAGTGGGTGCGTCGGAGCCAGAAATGTGTCTAGACTGTCCTTCGTTCGCGGTTTCGCTGGAAGGTAGCAGCACACTGGATTCATGCAAGTGCGACATGGGATACACGGGTGCCGACGGCGCTGAATGTACAGAGTGTCCAGCAGGGTCTTACAAAGATATGATCGGGGCGGGCTCGTGCTCTCTTTGTCCTGCAGACACGTACTCGGAGACGGTTGCGGCAATTTCGCCTGATACATGCCTCGAGTGCCAAGAGAGTTCGGTATCATCTGAGGGGAGCGGTCGCCGCCGCGACTGCTTGTGTGTGAAGGGAAGCACGGACAATCGCTATGGCTTTCCGGACGAAGGTACGTGCAGTTTCTGCCAGGAGGGTACATACAAGAATTTCTCCGGTCCGCTGGAGTGCACTTCGTGTCCTGCAAATGCGGTCTCGCCCGAGGGGAGCGAATTCTCGTTCAACTGCACGTGCAACCGGGGATTCGTTGGTGACGGACTCAGTGATTGCACTCCTTGCCCTGCGAATCAGTACAAAGACTACGAGGGTCCTGGAACTTGTTCGAACTGTCCGGTAAGATCGGTGTCGAATCCTGGGGCGGAATCGCTGTACGAGTGCTTCTGCGATGTGGGTACATTTGGGCAGAATGGGTTTGCGTGTGCACACTGCCCGGCAGGGAAGTTCAAATCCATCATTGGCTCTGACGACTGTGAGCTGTGCACTCCTTACTCGAGCTCGCCTGTTGGCTCTTCGACTGCATCAGCTTGCACTTGCAACCAAGGCTTCTCTGGAAGTGGAGATACAGTTTGTATCGATGTTGATGAGTGTGCGGAGGGTCTGCATGACTGTGACGTGCTGCGGGCCAACTGCAATAACACTGCCGGCTCTTTCACGTGTGCATGCCGCTCCCAGTATATCGGAAACGGTACTCAGTGCATCCCAGAGGACATCAAGATGTCTTTCACTCTTGCGATGGACCCATCACTGTTTGTGCTCTTCTTCGAGCAACTGAGACAATTTTTCGCAGATCTTGCGGGCATCCCAGTGGCACACGTACAGGTTTTGCTCGGCTCGGGTGGCGGCGGAGGTCGTAGACTTCTGCAGGCCATGGAAAATGCGACCAATGAGACCACTGCGACAAATTTGACAAACGCCACTGTCCTTGCGAACTACACCTTTGTTCTGGATGCAAATGGGGACGACTGGCCGAACCTCGGGAACGCCTTGCAGAATCCACGTCTGAACGACTTGCTGCAGGCCGCTGGGCTCCCGCAAGTGCAAGTTGTGGTTGCAGCGTACCTTGTGGCCGACTGCGGTAACGGGTTCCTTGAACCTGAGGAGTTTTGCGATGACGGGAATGAAGACATTGGGGACGGCTGCTCTGACATCTGTGAGGTCGAGGTGGGATGGCTCTGTAATGCAACGACTGTATGGAACGCCTCATCGAATACTTCGGTGCCGGGAGGTTTCCCGGCAACGACATGTGTAGACATCAACGAGTGTCTCAGACCTTCGCAGACGACTTGCGACACCGATTTTGCATTTTGTGTAAACACAAATGGGAGCTATTCTTGTCGATGCCACCTTGGCTTCATTGGCGACGGCATGTCGTGCTATGACGATCCGTCGAATCTGTTCAATCTCCAACGGGAAACGGCATTCGGAAACGTCCCAGCGTTGACCCTTGTCAATCACGAGGACCCTGGATTCGGATACGACATCGCTGCGCACAAAAATCTGCTTCTGGTTTCGACGCTTGGCGCCGACCATGTCTTCTTGTACGAGAAAGTCTTCGGCACTGGTTGGTCCTCGGCACCCACGAAGGTCTTTGAGCGCCCTTATGGTGGTGAAATTCCGCACTACGGTACCAGCGTCGCTGTGCATGACGCGTTCGACATCCACGGTGTCAATGGTTTGAGCTTCGCGGTTGTTGGGAGCAACGAGAACAAGGTATATGTGTATGATCAGAACACGGCGGGCGCTTGGTCCGCCGCTCCCTCGTCGGTGCTCGAGCAAAGAGATCTCAATTTCGGCATGGCAGTCGCTGCCTCATCGACGTATATCCTCGTGGGTGCTTACGGCGACAATAAGGCTTTCCTGTACTCACGCGGTGTGGACAAAAGCTGGAGCCGCGTTCTGGACCTTGACCAGCATACCGACCTACTTTTCTTTGGACACCATGTGGCGATGACAGAGCAGCACCTTGCCGTCGCAGCGCTGTACGTGAACAGGGTCGTCATGTTCGCGAAGAATGAGACCGGCGGCTTCTCGGCAGCTGGTGTCACGGTGTTGGCCGTTGATGCTGGTAATACAATGTTCGGCGCCTCTGTCTCGCTCACAGATCGCCATCTCTTCGTGGGCGCGCCAGGTGTACGCACAGTCTTCATCTTCTCTTCTCAAACGATGTTGGTCAATTCAAGTGATGCAAATGTCCCGAATGATGGCGACTCAGACATGGTCAATGTCATGGTCTGGCCCGACATCCCAAACGCAACTTTGGTGATCGACGACGGTCAGTTCGGCTACTGCGTATCGAATTCGGACCTCTACGCGGTGGTTGGGGCATTTCGGGCCAACGCAGCGTATGTTTTCAAAGCTGCTCGCAACGGAAGCTGGGACCCTGTACCGTTCCAGCGGATCGAGCAAGGCGCTGTTGCTTCGCAGGCGCTGGGATTCAGCTGCGCCATCACAAATCACGACGTATTCCTCGGTTCTCACGAAGATGATGCCCTCTTTGTACACTCAGCAGGTTGTCTTCCAGGGTATTACGGGCAGACGATTGAGGGTTGCTTGAAGTGCCCGCTCCTGACGGAAAGTAATCTGTACTCACGCACCATTCAAGAGTGCACTTGCGTTCCAGGCTACTACGGTACTTCCGTCACTGCTTGTGAGCCCTGTGAGGAGGACTTCTTCTGCGTTGGGGGGGCGACACGCTCTTCGTGCCTCGATGCGCTCGGCGTTGGTTACACATCACGTGCGCTTGCTTCATCTATCGACGACTGCACGCTCAAGATCTTCACAACTCGTAAAATCGGCCAATCAACTTCGAACCCCGGACAAAACAATATAATCACGGTCACGCTTCAGGCGAATGTTGAATTCTACGTAACTGACAATGCCGTAGTTACCATCCAAGGACTTGTATGCGGCGATTCGAGCTGCGCCGAGTGCAACGGAGACCTCAGCCTGAATTACACGCAGCCGACAACTGGCGGGAATGTGTACCACTCGCCGGCATACCAATCGGACGGCAGCCTCGAATTGACAGTCACGCAGGACATCGCGTTCAACGAAACCGTCGTGTTTTCTTTCTGCCTAATCAATCCTGACGAGGGACAATTTTCTCCTGAAATTACTATCAGTGGAAGTGGTGTGGACTTCCAGCCGGCAATCATGCTGCCTGGACTGCTAAGCCAATCGCCGCTATCGGTTGTTGGCTTCGAAACAGCGAGCGCTGTGCAGTCTACTCCCGCGCAAGATACTGAAAACACTATCACTTTTTCGTTGAAGCTGTTCGCATCCATCGCCAGGGGGGACATGATCAGGTTCTCAAATCTAACTGGTATCGCTACCCCTTCTGGTAGCATTAAAATCGTGTCCACGGGCGGAACCTTGCGCACGCCATTTTTCCTGGCAGATGGGATCTGGGATGCAGCAATGCAATCATTGACAGTGTCGGCCGCAAACGATCTTCCAGTCGACGAGGTGTTCACGGTGGCTTTCAAGGTGATGAACGGCGTCGTTCAGCAGACTTCACCAACCGTGTCGGCGAGCGTCCTCGATTCGGAAGGAAATTCGTTGATCACGACAACCGTCACCACCGCCACGGGAAATGCGGCGGTACTCAATATCGCAGGCTTCTCACGAGCGTACATTGAGCATGTCTCCGTTGTGCCTGGAGCTCCAAACGAGATCATGGCTTCCTTTAGCACCTCCGTGCCACTTGTTCCCGGCGTGAAAGTGGTCATCTCACAGATCAGCGTCGTTCAAACACCGCCTGGAAGTATATCGCTGACTGGAAACGGCAACGCTTCGGATCCAGAGTCGGATTGGTTCGGAAACTTTCTAGGGCAGACAGGTGATTGGGATCAAGGTGAAGGGAAGCTGACGCTTCTAGTGACGCGAGCGACTTCACCTGGACAAGAGCTAAGTTTCTCGTTCATCCTTGTCAACGGGCTGCAGGGTCAGGCGTCGCCCGGGATCCGTATTGAGACCGAAGGTTTCCGAATTACTCCCCTCACAATGGACAAGCCAACGAACAACCTGGCCCCTCTGTTGATCGGTGGGTTCCGCACCAAATCAATTTCGCAGTCGACCTCATGCCCTGGTCGTGTGAATACGATTACAATCACGCTGTCCTTCTATGTCCCGATCCCGTGGGAAATGGACGTACCCGGAGTGGATCCGAACGAAAGGCCCGCCGTCGCATTCTCAGGACTCACTGGCATAGCGCATGATACTAACTTCTCACTCGAATATGGAGTGGAAGATAGTGAAAATATGACCACACTGTACTACCCTGAAGTGGACGGAAACGTCTCAGATGACTCCCCGTTCATACTGAGCAGTTGGAACATGACCGGGGGCGCTCTGGCAGTCGAAATCAATGGTGACCAGGAGCTATTCGATGATAAGATGTATATCATTCGTTTTACGGTCGTAAACGGACTCGCCGGCCAGAATCCGCCCGAAATTCAAGTGTTTGGGATTGGACAAGCTTACATGGTTCCTTCGATAGTGGAGAACACAATAGGCGACCGCGCAGCATTGCGCATTGCAGGATTTCAGAGCAAAGTCCTCACTCAGTCAAGTAGCGAGATCAGTGGAAACAACACGCTCACGATTTTGCTGTCCTTTTTCTCAACGCTCCCGAACACCACAATTATTACGATTTCGGGTCTTCATGGGAGCGTGACGGCTTCGACCTCTTCCCTGCCACTTGTGAACGTGGTTGGTGGAGTATTCGAGGCCGAGGCAGATTGGAGTTTGTCCGACAGTTCGTTGGTTGTGCGTGCCAACGGCACGTTACTACCAAGCTACGCGCGGAGTGAAGCCTACTCGTTTTCTTTTGAGCTCAAGAACAAACCGGAGGGACAGGATTCCCCAGATATTCTGCTGGTCGCAATCGACATGCTGGGAAGCTGCAACATTCCAGACCGCGACGGTGTCGAAGGAATTGTGAACGATGCCGTAGTGGCAAGCGAAGTGCCAGCGGACTACGGGCCGGATAATACTGCCCCGTTGCTCATAGCGGATTTTGCAACAAGTGCGATCCGGCAGGCAAATGCATCGGTTGGTGCAGACAACGTAGTAAGCCTGGAGCTAACGTCGCGTGCAACGCTGAGAGCGGGGACGACGATCACTGTCAGAGGTATCGACTGTTATCGCTGCGGGTGCGCTGAGTGCTGTCGTCTCACGCTGGACAAAGTTACGCAGGACGGGCAGGTGATCTACCAGAAGTCCCGTACAGCAGAATGCAACACCATTGCTGGTGCACCAGCAGTGTTTCAGGATACGCAGGAGCTTTGTTCGTCGTTTCCAATTGACCCCTTCGTTCTGGAATTAAAGGCGGGAATGCGCAAGACCGGCAAGTATCTGTTTTCGTTTGCTCTTAAAAACACGGAGTGCGGACAGAATGAGTCTCCAGATGTAACTATTGAGATGAGGACACCCCCATGGGCAACAGGTGTCGACGCGGTTGTGGTACAGCAGATACCACTCGCGACTGGCGAGCGGCATGCCGCGCCGCTGCTCACGAATTATTTCATTACCTCGATGGTCAATCAGACAACTTCGGCTGCAGGAGTTGACAACATCATCGGGGTTCAATTTTCGACGCGCGCTCCACTGCGTGCAGGGACCGCCGTTCGCGTCAGCGGGCTGCTTGGCACGAGGACGCCAGGCCCGGGTATGACGCTCTACGGTGGCGACGCTGCAATCTTCTCTAGCGCGAAGTGGGTGCAGGAAACTGGCACCCTTACGATTGTGCTCGGTGGGAACGGAACTGTGGCGACGCGGTCTTACTCGTTCTTTTTCGGTGTTCGCAACCCCGATGAGGCGCAAGACTCTCCCCAAATTCTAATCACAGCCCTCGATACGCTCGCGGCGACGACTCCTTCTGAGACCGATAAGGGACTCGGGCCTTTCGCACCGATGCTGGTCAACGAATTCCGAAACGGACGAATCGGGCAGCGCACGTCATATCCCGGCCAGTTGAACACAATAACTGTCACCTTCTCCTCTGTCGCCACGATTTACGATGACTCTAATACCAAGATCACACTCAGTGGGCTGAGGGGAACACAAACACTGGACCAATCAATTTCCCTCACGAGCTATTCCGTACCACTAACACTCCATCCGTTTGGCGTGTGGATACAAGCGGATGGCACCATTGTCTTCGAAGTGGTTGGCCGTATGCGCTCACAAGAGCTGATAATAGTGACCTTCGACCTGGTGAACCCATTAAGAGCGCAGCGGCAATCTGAAGTGGACATATCTTCATCGGGCATTGTCACGGCACCAAGGACGCTCACGAACGACGTGGGGTTCAATGCACCTTTGCTTGTTTTCGCGAATCTCACGGTGAAATCGATCCAACAGAGCACTGCATCAGCAACGGCAGTGAACACCATCACAGTCACTCTGAGCGCTACGACAGGAATTACATTTGATCCGGAACTATTCGTAACGATTTCAGGTTTGACAGGGAGCGCGACAAGTGAGCATCGGATTCCGGTTTCAATCAACCTGGATGTCAACCGAACAAGCGGCGGGCGATTGCAAGCACTTGAGGTTGCCCAGTGCGTAGAGAGCTGCAACGCCACGTGTTATGCGGATCTCAACGCGTCTAGTGGCGCATCGACAACTGTCCATGGAGCTTTCGGATTTCCGACCGTGGACCTATGCCACGCGAATTGTTCGGGGAACTGCGAGCTTCTCACTGAGGGCCAATGGCCTCAAACCATGCGCTGGAACCAGATCAACGGATCCCTAGAGTTTTCTGCCAAGCGAGAAGTGGTTATGGGGCCTGGCGAGTTTTTGGTCGTATCGTTCAATCTGACCAACCCGGCACTGGAACAGTCATCACCCGAAGTGAGCATTCGCATGACTGACGTTCTCTCCGATTGGATTCTGCTGGACCGTGCTCCAGGCCGATTCTCACCCCTGGAGATCGCCGGCTTCCTGTATGGGCGCATGTCGCAAAGCACGCCTGATCAGGGTGCGCTCAACGTGCTGCGCCTTCAATGTATTTTCAAGTCGACGCTGCCGGCGGGCGCGTTTATCGTTCTCAGCGGGCTCGATGGCCCATCGGACCAGAGCGGACCAATACCGATAGTCGTTGCGGCCAGCAACAATTCGGATTTACTTCTCGCGGGGCTTCCTGACAGCACGGCAGTAGAGACGAGCAATACAACTATCTTCGGTGAGAGTGCTGCATGGGACCAGGTAAACAAGACACTCACATTCACTGTCATGGACGGTGGGGAGGCATCATACTCCTTCACCTATATATTCACGTTTGCCTTGACCAACCCGCTTTTTGGTCAAGCATCTCCGAATATGGTACTCTCTGGCCGCGGTGACGTTATCATGTCGAGCTTGGTCGTGGACAAGCAATCGCTTGAGGCCTCGCCGCTGCTCGTGGCTGGCTTCACCACTAAAGTCATCGGGCAGAGCAAGCCGTCCATCAATCAAGAAAATGTGCTGACGGTGACTATCTCTACTCGCGCCTCCTTGACAGCTGACACGCTCATCACTATATCTGGGGTGACTGGTTCCGACAGCACGCAGACGCAGCTCCTTATCCTGAGTGACTCAGATCTCTTCCAGCCAGAAGGCGAGTGGGACAACGAGGCAGGGAGGCTAGTCTTGGGCCTCACAAGACGATCGGTCTTGGACATTCCGTACGTGTTCTCTTTTGTGCTGGTCAATCCTGCAGAGGGGCAGGACGCTCCATCTTCAATACAAATCGAAACGTCCGGCCGTGCAATATCTGCAACGGCCATGGACTTTGGATTCGAAAACGCCGCACCGCTCCTTATTGCTCGCATTGCGTCCTCAAGCATCCGGCAAACGAACCCCGGGCAAGATGTGGACAACGTGATTATTGTAGAATTCACAACGAATGTTGTTCTCCGTGGCAATTGCACCAGTGTGGCTCCAGGATTTGAGACCAATACTCACTGTCTTCGATTCACAATTCGCAATCTCGTAGGCTCGCAGACTGGTGGCTCGCGCATTCCTGTCACCGTGCAGCCCGCCGTGTTCGCTACCGAAGCCGTCTGGGACAAGCAATCCGGGATGCTTGAGCTTATCGTCACTGGTGTTTTGGAGGCGGGAGAGCCAGTTCAGGCCAGCTTTACTCTTCGAAATTCCAAGACCGAGACCCTTTCACCGGTCGTTACCATCCAGATCAACGGCCCGATGGTTTCCGATGTGATTGAGATGGAGTCTGCACCAGGAAATGAAGCTCCACTGCGTGTGCTCGGTTGGACGGAGTCTTCGGTCCGCCAGCGCACTCCCTCAGCCCAGGCTCTCAACACGATCACTGTTGCATTCCAAACCTCTCTACCACTTGAGGAATTGGCGCAAATCACCGTTCGCGGCCTGACTGGCTCGCAAACTTTCACGTCAACTCTCAACCTTGAAGTAAGAGCGTACGAAAATTCTACGCTCGCAATGCGCATGCTCTTGGACGGCGAAAACTCCTCAATCGCGGGAGATGGGCAGTGGGACGGTACCTCGGGAGAATTGGTCATCACAGCCAACAACGGGACGATAGCGGGCG